>ERZ1034984.1553-NODE-1553-length-20978-cov-14.707595_pt1 | contig 20978 bp, 17 predicted proteins | sample MGYA00520589_ERZ1034984 | MGnify/ENA primary metagenome ERZ1034984 (study PRJEB33766, sample SAMN09781790) | gut metagenome | biome: gut microbiome | host: Homo sapiens | place: Madagascar | study: EMG produced TPA metagenomics assembly of the PRJNA485056 data... | reverse complement strand
AGCAGAGGACTGAAAATCCTCGTGTCACTGGTTCGATTCCGGTTCTAGGCACTTATTTAGACCATAGGTATTACGTTATGTAGTATCTATGGTTTTTTTGTATCCCAATAATAAATAACAGTAAATAAAAGATGAGAGTGTAACAATGAATTGGAATGAAGATAAGAGTATAAAGATGAATTTAGATAAAACAGGAAAATCGGATAAAACAGGAACTACAAATAAGGATATTAAATATGATGATATATTATTGAATGGCAATGCAGGAACTACAAATAAAAATTCAGACATTAAACCAAATGTTAAATATAATGATATATTGTCTAAGCTAGATAAATATAAAGATGAAAATATAGTACCTATGCATATGCCGGGGGCTAAGAGAAATAAAGAATTAATTGAGTTATATATGGGTGATATGGGAAATCCATATGAGAAAGATATAACGGAGATTAATGGTTTTGATAATATGCACAATGCCGAAACTATTATTAAAGATGCGTTTGATGAGGCGGCGGAGCTTTATGGAGCTGATGAGAGCTGGTATCTGGTAAATGGAAGTACTGCAGGTAATATGTCGGCAATATGCGGAGTTACCCATAAAAATGATGTTGTTATAATGGCAAGAAACTGTCATATATCAGTGTATAATGCAGTTATCCTCAATGAACTGAATCCTGTGTATATTTATCCAGAATATGATGAGGAATATGGGTATTATAAGGGGATAACATTAAAAGAAATTAAGGTCATTGTGGATAAATACAGCTCAGACCATGACAGAAATGATATTAAAGCCGTGATACTTACATCACCAACTTATGAGGGAAATGTATCTGATATTAAATCAATAGCAGAGTATCTTCATCAATATAATATTCCATTGATTGTTGATGAGGCTCATGGTGCACATTTTAATTTCTCAGAAAGCTTTCCTCAGTCAGCAGTTAAGAGTGGGGCTGATGTAGTAATTAACAGTGTGCATAAGACCCTTCCATCACTTACACAGACAGCGATTATGCATATTAATTATGGAATAGTTGATGTAGAACGCATAAGAAGGTATTGGAATATATACCAGTCGACAAGCCCATCGTATATATTAATGTCTTCCATAGCAAGAAGCTTAAGCATTGTTAAGAATGACGGTGATAAATTATTTGCTGAATATGTTGATAAGCTCACTATTTTAAGAAATGGATTGTCAGAATTAAAGCACATCAGGTTAATAAATACAGACGACATATCAAAGCTTGTATTAGGATATAAAGATGCAAAATGGTTATATGACACTCTATTTTATAAATATAAAATCCAGCTTGAAATGTCATCTATAAAATATGTAATAGCGATGACATCAATATTTGACTCGCAGGAGTATTATGATAGATTTCTTGCGGCATTAAAAGAGATAGACGAAGAATTAGATAATAGAGTTCTTGCGGCATTAAAGGAGATAGACGAAGAAATAGATGAGAGTATCAGTAAATATGATAGGGAAGATATACTAAATTCAAAAGTAGACAAGGATTTAGATAATAGATTTAATAGCATACATAATGGTGAGGCAGACAATAGATTAAATTATAGTTCAATTAATAATCAGGATAATGGTAATAAGATAAATGTTGCTGATTTCAGGGATGAACAGGCTTTGACAATTGCACAGGCATTTAACAGGCGGGATTTATCAGGTTGTGATGAAATTCAGATGAATAATGAGAAGATATATGGTAAGATAAGTGGAGAGTCAGTGTATGTATATCCACCGGGAATACCGATATTGTGTCCGGGAGAGGTTATTACACGAAAGATTATTGCAATACTTGAGGCGGCCGGTGAGGCAGGTCTGGAGGTTGTAGGTGTAAAAGAAGGAGCTTTGTTATGCCTGAGATAGCATTTTTAATGGGAAAAAGTTCAAGTGGTAAAGATAATATATTTAAGGCTTTAGTTGGTGATAAGGAGCTAAATCTTAAGACTGTTATTATGTATACAACAAGACCTATGAGAGCTGGAGAAAAAGAAGGTGTAGAGTATTATTATGTAGATAATGAGAAGGCATTGGAGCTTGAAGCGGCTGATAAAGTAATAGAAATGAGGACATATAACACGGTATATGGTGAATGGAAATATTTTACAGTTGATGATGGTCAGATTAGGCTTGGAAGCGGTGATAAGTATATTGTCATAGGTACTATTGAGGCTTACAATAAATTTTGCACATACTTTGGAAAAGAAGCAATATTACCGATATATATAGAAGTCGATGATGGAATAAGGCTTATGAGAGCTATCAACAGGGAACAGAAGCAGGAAGTACCACAGTATGAGGAAATGTGCAGGCGTTTTCTTGCAGACAGTAAAGATTTCTCGGAGGAAAAGATTAAGGAAGCCGGAATTAATCAGAGATTTAGCAACGATGGAACAATAGAGGATTGTATAAGGGACATCAAAGAGGCAATTAAACAGCAGCTTTTATAAATGCAGTAAGAGTGAGTTGGCTTGAATTGTATTAATGATATTTATATGATACAATTACATGATGGTGGACACGAAAGAGAGTAAAGTTATGGATATAAAGATTAATGATATACAGACATCATCTTCAGTTCAGCAGGTGAAGAATACAGAGAGTACGGACAGTAGTTTTAAGTTTACTCTTATTAGTAATATAGAAGAAAAGGATCTTCAGGAAAAGCTTGGCAGTATGATGGAACAGATTACTGAGCAGGGTGAGAAGATTGCAAAGCATATGGATATTAAGGATATGCGAAAGTACAGGGAGCTTGTTAAGGGATTTCTTAACGAGGTTGTTAACCGTTCACATAAGTTCTCAAGAGAGAACTTTCTTGATAGACGAGGCAGACACAGAGTATATGGTATTGTTAAACTTGTGGATAAGAATCTTGATGAGCTGGCAGGAGAACTTGTTAAAGAAGAGAAAAATCATCTTGAGATTGTAGGAAGAATTGATGATATCAGGGGTTTATTGCTTGATATATCAGCATAAGATTGGAGTATATAATGAGCACATTTTCAGATATTTATGGATACGATACAATTAAAGAGCATTTACAGAACGCAATTAAATTAGATAAGGTATCACACGCTTACATTATCAATGGAGGGCTTGGTGCTGGAAAGAAGATGATTGCCAAGATATTTGCAAAAGCATTACAGTGTGAGGCAGAAGGCGGTAATAAGCCTTGTAATAAATGTCATTCCTGTATACAGACAGAGTCAGGCAATCAGCCTGATATAATATGGGTACGACACGAGAAGCCTGCAAGTATAGGTGTAGATGATGTAAGAGATCAGATAATATCAGATATGCTTATTAAACCATACTCAAGCCGTTATAAGATATACATTATAGATGAGGCTGAGAAGCTTACAGTGCAGGCACAGAATGCACTTCTTAAGACTATAGAAGAGCCACCAGCGTATGGTATTGTTATATTTCTTACGACTAACGCAGACATTTTCTTACAGACTATTATATCAAGATGTGTGCTTCTTGATTTAAAGCCATTAAAGGAAAGCGTAGTTATGGATTATCTTAAGGATAACTATGACGTGTCAGAATATGAACGTAAGTTTGCGGCTGATTTTGCACAGGGTAAGATTGGACGTGCTAAGACTATTATAGAAAGTACGGAATTCGCACATTTAAAGAATGATGTTATGCACGTTATCAAGAATGTGAAGGATATGACGGCGGCAGACATAATGGCAGTTGTTAAAGATGTGACTAATTACAAGCTTACAATAGACGATTATCTTGATCTTATGGCTATGTGGTTCAGGGACGTGCTTATGTTTAAGAGTACCAATGATACGAATTATCTAATATTTAGTGATGAGATTTCGCTTATCAAATCGCAGGCTGAGGTTATGTCATACGAAGGAATTCAGGATATACTTAATTCTATAGATAAAGTAAAGGTAAGACTTAAGGCCAATGTTAATTTTGACTTATGCATAGAACTTCTTATTATGGCTATGAAAGAGGATATGTAGGCAGTTAGTGAATAATTGGCTGATGTTAGGAATTAATATTTGGCAGGATTGGAGATTAAAAATAGATGACTAAAGTTGTTGGTGTTAGATTCAGGCAGGTGGGCAAAATATATTTCTTTGCACCGGGACAGTATAATGTTGAGGTTGGTCAGCACGTTATTGTTGAAACAGCAAGAGGAATTGAGTATGGCCACGTTGTTCTTGGTGAAAGAGAGGTTGAGGATTCAGCAGTTGTACAGCCGCTTAAGGCTATTATCAGAATATCGACACCTGATGATGATGAAAGGGAAGCTAAGAACAGGGAAAAGGAAAAAGAAGCGTATAAGATATGTCTTGAGAAGATTAAGAAGCATAATCTTGAAATGAAGCTTATAAAGGTTGAGTATACATTTGACAATAATAAAGTATTGTTCTACTTTACAGCGGATGGAAGAATTGATTTCAGAGAGCTTGTAAAGGATCTGGCAGCAGTATTTAAGACAAGAATTGAACTTCGTCAGATTGGTGTAAGAGATGAAACTAAGATATTAGGCGGAATTGGTTCTTGTGGAAGACCATTGTGCTGTGCAACATATATGCCAGAGTTCATACCAGTGTCAATTAAGATGGCAAAGGAACAGAATTTATCGCTTAATCCATCAAAGATATCGGGTGTGTGTGGAAGACTTATGTGCTGTCTTAAGAATGAGCAGGAAACTTACGAGGAGCTTAACAGCCACCTTCCTAATGTGGGAGATTATGTTACTACACCTGAGAAGTTAAAGGGTGAGGTATCAAGCGTTAATGTGTTAAGACAGCTTGTTAAGGTAATTGTCACACTTGATGGAGATGAGAAAGAGATAAGAGAGTATCCTGTTGCTGAGCTTAGATTTAAGCCTAAGAGAAGAAACGACAGAATGAATATAGATGATAAAGAGTTAAAAGAACTCGAAGAGCTTGAGAAAAAGGAAGGAAAAGCCCATATTAATGATGACTGATGTTAAGATTAATGCAGGTATTAATGCCAATGAGAGAATTGATGACTTATGCAGGGATAATCTCAGACTAATCCAGAATACAGATGTGTTCTGTTTTGGAATGGATGCTGTGTTGTTGTCTACATTTGCGAAGGCCGGAAAGAACCAGAAGGTGCTTGATATGGGTACTGGAAATGGTGTAATACCAATTCTTATGCAGGCGAAAAATCCAGGCAGTATGTATACAGGCTTGGAAATTCAGGATATCAGTTATGACCTTGCTGTCAGAAATGTTGAACTTAATAGTCTGTCAGACAAGGTTAATATTGTAAAAGGTGATATTAAAGAAGCTTCACATATTTTAGGTGGGGCTTCTTTTAATGTGGTTACAAGCAATCCACCATATATGAATGAAAATCACGGAATTGTTAATCCTGAGAGTGCCAAGGCAATCGCAAGACACGAGCTTCTATGCAGTCTTGAGGACGTTGTAAGGGAAGCTTCAAAGTGCCTTAAGGTTAAGGGACATATGTATATGGTTCACAGACCATCAAGACTTGTAGATATATTTACTTCTATGAAGAATAACCACCTTGAGCCAAAGCGTATAAGGCTTGTGTATCCGCATATAGATAAGCCAGCTAATATGGTGCTTATAGAGGCGGTAAAGGGCGGACGTTCACAGCTTATAGTGGAAGAACCACTTATTGTATACAATAGCGATGGAAGTTACACGGAAGAACTTTTAAAAATGTACAATTAGTATGAATTTAAGAGAGGAGCAGTATGGAAGATAATATTACAGATATTGATTATGATAGTGTGCAGGCACTTGAAGAATTTAATGGCTCTCATAATAATAGCGGAGTTGGGCAGTTATATTTGTGTGCAACTCCGATTGGTAATCTTGAGGATATTACGTTCAGGGTGTTAAGGATATTAAAGGAAGTTGATATTATTGCGGCGGAGGATACGAGAAACAGCATAAAGCTGCTTAATCATTTTGAGATTAATACGCCGATGACAAGCTATCATGAATATAACAAGTATGATAAGGCAAAGGTGCTTGTTGAGAAGATGCTTAAAGGAATGTCAGTCGCTGTAATAACTGATGCTGGAACACCTGGAATATCTGACCCGGGAGAGGAGCTTGTAAGGCAGGCACTTGCATCAGGAATTAAGGTATCATCAGTTCCTGGTGCGGCAGCGTGTATAACGGCACTTACAATGTCGGGACAGGCAACAAGACGTTTTGCATTTGAAGCATTTCTTCCGGCGGACAAGAATGAGCGTAAAGACATATTAAAAGAGTTTGAAGATGAAACAAGAACAATGATTATATACGAAGCTCCACACAGGCTTTTAAAGACACTTAAAGAGCTTTCTGAGGTGTTAGGAGGAAGCAGGGCAGTTACTATATGCAAGGAACTTACCAAACGCTATGAGAATAGTATGGTTACAACGCTTGCAGAGGCGTGCAGTTATTATGAGAATAACCAGCCAAGGGGCGAGTATGTTCTTGTAATTGCTGGAAAAGACAGAAATGAGCTTAAAGAGGAAGCACAGGCACAGTGGCTTACTATGTCTGAGCAGGAACACGTTGATATGTATATAGCACAGGGACTTGATAAAAAAGAGGCTATGAAGGCAGCAGCCAGGGACAGGGGCGTATCTAAGAGGGATATATATAATAAGCTTCTGGGAAATTAGTTCTTAAAAGAAAAAATGTTACACAAATGTTAAAAACTTATATAAAAGAGTGATTAAAAGAGAGTCTTAGCTAAAATAAATTTAAGAGTAAATTTTAAAATTATAGGTGGAGTGGTACAAATCCCCTTCTTTGTCAGATAATATTTCTGGTAAGGAAGGGGATTTCTTATCTTCTAATCTTCTATTGTATGTTCATTGATAATTGCCTTAATGGCCTTATAAAGGTAAGGCTTGAGCCTGTCAATATCAGCTGGTTCTTTGTAAAGGATTGAGCTGTAGCATGTTGAGCTTATAAGCTCGACAATCATAAACAGCATAATCTCGGGCTCGTTGAGGTTAAGACCAGAGTCTTCAAGCATTTCATAGTAGATATCTTTAAAATTAATGTCGTCATCAGCGACATTGGTTGTAAGAGCCTCTTTAAATATTCCCCATGACAGGTTCTTTGATATAAATGTAAGAAGTGTCTGGTTGGTGTTAAGCACATTAATTATGTTGTCAGCAATAAATATAATCTCCTCGGTAAATGTAATTGTAAACGAATGGTCACTAATCTGCTGTTCTTTTATATGAAGCTCTAATGCATTCACTGCATTTTTAAAGAGCTTGCTTGCCTCGTGAGAAATGAGTTTATTTCTTATATCATATTTATCTTTGAAATACAGATAAAAAGTTCCCTTTGCAATTCCAGCTTTCTGAGAAATCTCGGCAATTGATGTCTTGGAAACACCCTGCGTTGTAAAGAGCTTAAAAGCTGTATCTAAGAGGGAAGTCCTTTTCTGTTGTTTGTTGTTCTCAAGTTTTCCCATAAAATCTCCAATCTAATGCAGGCATAATATTAGTTATTCTGTCAATTAATATTCTACCATATTGAAAATAAAAAATCTATAAAAAAATGACTTTTAGTCATTTTGAGTATTGACTATCGGTCATTTTGTGCTAGAATAACACTTGCAAAGAAAATGACCAGAAGTCATATTTGAGAGATGACGGTCATATGTATTGAATTGATAATAAATGTAATTAATTAAGAGAGTTATTAATTATTGAGAGGTTATCAGTCCAATCAAAGTAAAATTACGTCGCAGACGTAGAAATGAGGCGAGTTATGGAAAAGTTTGGAAAAGTAATTGTTAAACTCAGAATTCCAATTCTTATTCTGAGTTTCCTGCTTCTTATTCCATCTGCAATCGGATACTTTAATACAAGAGTTAATTACGATATTCTGTATTATCTTCCGAATGAGATAGAAACTATGCAGGGTCAGGACATTCTTATGGATGACTTCAATAAGGGTGCATACGCGATGGTCGTTGTCCAGAATATGGATACCAAGTCTACTGACAGACTTATTAAGAAGGTAGAGAATGTAGACCACGTTGCACAGGTTATTTCTTACACAGGAATAGTTGGTGAAGATGTTCCATCTGAGATTGTTCCATCAAAATTCAGAAAGTATTTCGAGAATGACAGCACAGATACAACTTTATTTGCAATATTCTTCGATAATACAACTTCAAGTGATGATACTATGAATGCTATCACACAGATAAGAGAGAAGACAGATGGTCAGGCGTTTATAAGTGGTATGTCAGCAGTAGTTACGGATACTAAGAATCTTTCGGAGAAAGAGACACCACTTTATGTACTTATAGCAGTAGTTCTTGTATGTATCGTGCTTGCTATATTTATGGATTCATTTCTTGTACCAGTATTTTTTATGATAAGTATAGGAATGGCAATTGTATACAACCTGGGTTCTAACATTTTATTAGGTGAGGTTTCATATATAACTAAAGCTCTTGCGGCTGTACTTCAGTTAGGTGTTACACTGGATTATTCGATCTTCTTATGGCACAGCTACAAGGAAATGAAGGAAATATATCCGGATGACCACAAGGAAGCGATGGCAGTTGCCATTGGTAATACACTTACATCTGTAGTAGGTTCTTCTATAACAACAGTTGCAGGTTTCATCGCACTTTGCTTTATGAGCTTCACACTTGGTCTTGACCTTGGTATCGTTATGGCAAAGGGTGTTGTATTCGGTGTTATTGGTTGTGTAACAATCCTTCCATCACTGATACTTACATTTGACAGGGCATTAGAGAAGACAATGCATCGTGAGATTATGCCAAACTTCGATAAGCTTGCTACATTTATAGTAAATCACTCATGGATATTTGTAATTATCTTCGTTGTACTATTAGGACCTGCTATATATGGACAGAATCATACATCAGTATATTATGATTTATCTGATACACTTCCAGATGACCTTGCCTGCTCACAGGCTAACAAGAAGCTGGAAGAAAACTTTGATATGAATTCAATCTATATGATACTTGCTGACTCTGGTATGTCTACAGATACAGCTAACGAAATGCTTGATAAGTTAGGTGATGTAGACGGTGTACAGTTCGCACTTGGACTTGACACAGCACTTAAGTCTGGTATTCCACAGGAATTCTTACCGGCTAAGACAGTATCAGAGCTTAAGGGTGAAGATTATCAGATAATGATGATTGCTACAGATTACAAAATAGCATCAGATGAAATTAACAATCAGATTAGTAAGGTGAATGATATTGTAAAGTCTTACGATTCTAAGGCAATGGTAGTTGGTGAAGCTCCTTGTACCAAGGATCTTATCACTATAACAGATAAGGACTTTAAGACAGTCAGTGCGGTATCAATAGTAGCTATATTTGTTATTATCCTGTTCGTACTTAAATCAATATCGCTTCCAATTATACTTGTTTCAGCAATCGAATTTGCTATCTTTGTTAATATGGGTATTCCATATTTTACTCATACACAGATACCATTTATTGCATCAGTAGTTATAGGTACTATCCAGCTTGGTGCAACAGTCGATTATGCTATTCTTATGACAACAAGATATAAGAAGGAAAGAAGCCAGGGATACACTAAGAAGGAAGCAATTCAGATAGCTCTTTCAACATCAATACCATCAATTATTGTTAGTGCACTTGGTTTCTTTGCTGCAACATTTGGTGTTGGATGCATAGCTTCAGTTGATATGATTGGTTCGCTTTGTACACTTATGGCGCGTGGTGCAATTATAAGTATGTTCGTAGTTATCTTCATACTTCCATCATTGTTTGTGTTATTTGATAAACTGATTATTAATACAAGTATAGGATTTAAGCCTAAGAAGAATCAGGATATGTAATCAGGAAGATGTATGAACGGTCCCCAAATGTATATGTCGTAACAGATATAAGAATATATCAGGAAGTAAGAAAATGGAGGAATAGTTATGGTTAAGAAGACTTTATTTAAATATAGTTCAGTATTATTAAGTGTTGTTCTTATTGCTTCAACACTTACAGGCTGTGGAACTGGCACAGCATATAATCAGACAGGAAGTGAGGTTGCAATAAGCAGTGAGGCTGCTTCTAATACAGAGAATATTATAACAAATGCTATTAAGAACGAGCTTTCAATATCAAATACAAGTACATTGAAGACAAATACAAGAGACGAGATGGTATATGTATTTGATAAGGCAGACGGAACTCAGGATCACGTTCTTGTAACAGAAAAGGTTACGGATTCCAAGGGTGAAACAACAACTAACCAGAGCACATCTGATAAGACTGCCCCTGTTTCAATAAAGGTTACTTACAAGTTAAATGGTGTTGAAACTAAACCGGAAGATATGATTGGCAAGAGTGGTAAGGTTACTATCAGATATGACTATACTAACAATGAGAAGAAGACTATAAAAGTTAATGGAAAGTCACAGACAGCTTATGTTCCATTTACAATGATTACAGGAACTCTTCTTCCAACAGATAAGTTCAGCAATGTAGAAGTTACTAATGGCAAGGTAAGTAAGGTTGGCGATAATATTATAGCACTTGGTATGACTATGCCAGGTTTAAAGGATACTTTAAACCTTAAGTTTGATGGTGAAAGCCTTGATATGGATATTCCTGAATATTTTGAAATATCAGCAGATGTAGAGGATTTCGAGCTTGATATGTCTATGTCAGTTGCTACAACAAGCACACTTAATGATATAGATACAGATGATTTCTCACTTGCTAAGCTTGAAGATAAGATGAATGAGCTTCAGTCAGCAGCTGACCAGCTTACAGATGGAACAGTGACTCTCCAGAATGGTACACAGACACTTTCTGACAGTATTCCAGCACTTACAGATGGCGTGAACCAGTTAAATGATGGTGCAAGTCAGCTTAGAGATGGTATCTATGCTTATACAGATGGTGCTACAGCTCTGGCAGCAGGTGCAGGACAGCTTAAGGATGGTATCAGTGCATACACAGCAGGAGCTAATCAGCTTGGTGCAGGTGCAGGACAGTTACAGTCAGGTTTAAAGACTTATACTGATGGTGTAGGAGCACTTAACGCAGGTTCAGGCACATTACAGAGTGGTCTTTCAACATATACAAGTGGTGTTGCCAGTGCGGCAGCAGGTGCAGTTTCTTTGCAGACAGGTTTAAAAGCTTATACAGATGGTGTTGCTAGTGCAGAGGCAGGAGCTTCACAATTAAATGAAGGAATAAAGAGCATTAAGACAGCACTTATTGGAAATGTTGTTAAGGAACTTGCAGCTAATTCAACAGCTTATAAGATGAATTCTGTAGCAGACTCAACAGGAAAGACTGTTATGGAGCAGGCAGCTGATTTACAGAAATTAGGAACAGCATTAGGCCTTAGAGATGTAACTATAGCAACAGACCTTAGTGATCTGGGCAAGAAGAGCAGTAGTGAGGCAGCAACAGATATATCAGCTTATTTTGTAAAGTATCTTACAGCTTATACAACTAATATAATAACAGAGACATATACAGAAGCTGTATCAAGCGGTAAGCCATATTCTCCACAGGTATCACAGGCTGGTTCAAAGGATTATGTATATGCTAACCAGTTAGGACTTCTTATTAAGGCTGCTGGTAATATAGGGGCTTCAAGTGCATTAGATGCAGTTGTCAGCAATCTTAGCAATAATGAAACTATTAATGCAGAATTAAAGCAGCTTACAGAAGGAAGCCAGTCATTAACAGACGGACTTGGCAAACTTGTTAAGAATAACGATACACTTAATGTAGGTGCATCACAGCTTAATGCAGGACTTGCACAGCTTAGTGGTAACAATGATACACTTAATAGTGGTATAGCACAGATAAGCGCAGGACTTGCACAGCTTAGCGATAACAATGATACACTTAATGGTGGTATAGCACAGATAAGCGCAGGACTTGCACAGCTTAATGGTAACAATGATTCACTTAACGGTGGTATTGAACAGATTGCAGGCGGTTTCAGCACACTTAATTCTAACAATGAAGCTTTAAGAAGTGGTTCTACACAGCTCGCTGATGGAACATCAACACTTAAGTCATCTTCTGTAACTTTAGCAGATGGTGTAACACAGCTTAATGATGGTGCTATAACACTTAAAGATGGTATGGCAGAATTCAATGAGACAGGTATTAAAGCTATTACAAGTCTTGTTGGTGATGATGCTGATACAGCAGTAGATACAATCAAGGAAGTAATCAAGCTTGGTCAGAATTACAACACATTCCTTGGTAAGTCAGATGGTAAGGACAATTCAGTAACATTTATATATAAGACAGCTGAATTAACTAAATAAGCTTACTTTTCCAAAACTCTCATATATAAATTATGCCGGCCCGGTCGGCGGAAAGATTAATAATCTTTCAAAAAACCCCACAGAAATTCATATCTGTGGGGTTTTTGCTATGCAGACAGTGCGTTAAAGGTTACGCAGCTGCGACAGTATAGTTATATGTTAATATAATTCCATAATTATTTTGAATGTTATGATATGCTTTTAAAATAATCTTCAAGCCTTGTAAATGTCTTAATAAGTACGGCGGCTTCATCTTCGCTTAAATTGTCAGTTATATGTTTAATCATATCCTGATGAAATCTCATATGGTGAGTGTATGCCGCATTACCCTTTGGTGTGAGGGAAGCATATACGACACGGCGGTCTTCTTCACTTCTTGTCCTTATTACATATCCCTTTTTAACAAGTCCGTTAATGCCGACTGTAAGAGTTCCCATAGTCACGCCTAAGGCCTTGGATATTGTTCCCATAGTGCGTGGCTCTTTAATTCCGATAGCTTCAATTATGTGCATATCAGTAACTGTGATGTCAGAAAATTCATCTGTAATTAAAGCCTTTTCTTCAATGTTCATTATATCATTGAATAAAGTTACTAAAATAGAGTTCAATGATTCGTAAATGTCCATAGGTATTACTTTCCTCGCTTCAAAATATTTTTAATTATACAATGAAATGGTGTGTTAATGCAACAAAATACTGCGGTATTTATGAGTTAATGCGTTAAATACAATTTGCAATTTTATAGGATAAGTAGTATCATTAAATGGAGTATTATTTTGACAATATAGAGCAATAAAAGTACAGATTATTGCCATAAAATATTACTTAATATCAGGTTTAAAGTTTAATGATAGATGGAGGCACGTATGAAGTTCATAGCAATTGGCGAATTGATGTTAAGATTGTCACCACCTAACTATGAGAAGATAGTTACAACCCACAATTTCATAGTTAACTATGGTGGAGCAGAAGCCAACGTAGCAGTTTCACTCGCTAACCTTGGTGTAGATTCAACATTTTTTACAGTATTACCTAACACAGACCTTGGTAAGTCTTGTATCAACTACCTTAAGGCTAATGATGTACACACTAAGCACATTATCAAGTCTGACGGGAGAATGGGACTTTATTACCTTGAAGAAGGTGTTTCAGTAAGGCCTTCACAGGTAATATATGATAGAGGAAGCTCAGCATTTGCTGAATATGATTATAAGGATGTAGATTTTGAGAACATCTTAAAGGATTATGACTGGTTACATTTAAGTGGCATCACACCAGCTCTTTCATATAACTGCCGTCGTCTTATAGATAAGGCTATCAAGGCAGCTAAGAAGCTTGGACTTACGGTAAGTTTTGATCCTAATTTCAGAAGTACATTATGGTCTTTTGAAACAGCGAGGGATGTACTCAGCAGATATCTTCCATATGTAGATGTACTTATAGGTATTGAGCCTATCCATGTATACAATGCAGATGGTACAGATGTTAAGGACGGCCTTACTATGGATCCATCATTTGAGGATATGGACAGAGTATTCAAGGCTATTGATGAGCAGTACCATATGAAAGCAATTGCAAGAACAGTACGTTATGTTCATTCAGGAAGTAATAACTCTCTTAAGGCTTTCTACTATGCTGACGGAAAGACTTACGAAAGTAAGACACTCAATTTTGAGATTGTTGACCGTGTTGGTGGTGGAGATGCATTCTCTTCTGGTCTTATCTATGCTCTTATGCAGAATGACTGGAAGCACGAAGATATCGTCAATTTCGCAGTAGCTTCTTCAGTAATGAAGCACGCTATCCGCGGCGATACTAACATCACAAGCGTTGACCAGATTAAGAGGCTTATGAATAATGCTTCATTTGATGTGCAGAGATAATGAGCGCAGGTCATTAGTCATACAGAAGGAAGGTCTAAGGAAAATCAAGTACTTGCATAATGATTTTCCCTAGACCTTATTCATATGAGATTAATAACAGATAGATTATGGTTAATATACCGGAGGATATATGAAAAAGATAAAAGAACTTATGCCGGAGGCATATGATTTTAATGGAAAGCTTTCATTAAAACAGGCGATACCACTTGGACTTCAGCATGTTATGGCAATGTTTGTAGGAAATCTTACACCATTGCTTATTATTACAGGAGCCTGTGGTATTGGAGCAGGAAGTGAGTATGCATCTATTCAGGTTGCACTTTTACAGAATGCTATGATTATAGCTGGTATTGTAACGCTTATACAGTTATTTTCAGTAGGACCTGTTGGAGGAAAGGTGCCTATTATTATGGGTACGAGCTCTGGATTTATCGGAGTGTTCAGCAGTGTAACAAAGGTTATGGGTGGCGGAATATTAGCCTATGGTGCTATTATGGGCGCTTCCATTATAGGTGGTCTTTTTGAAACTGTGCTAGGTGCATTTATTAAGCCGTTAAGAAGATTTTTCCCATCAGTTGTAACAGGAACGGTTGTGCTTTCTATTGGATTGTCACTTATTTCAGTTGGTATTAATTCATTCGGTGGTGGAAACGGAGCTAAGGACTTTGGCTCACTAGAGAATCTGTTTCTGGCGTTTGTTGTGCTTGTTGTTATATTATTCGTTAAGCACTGGACAAAGGGATATCTTAGTTCATCATCTATACTCATTGGAATTATAGTTGGTTATATTGTAGCAGCTATTATGGGCTGTGTGCTTCCACATACAGCGGTTACTGCTGATGGAGTTGAATATACTAAGTCATGGGTACTTAACTGGAATAAGGTTGCAGAAGCTAAGTGGATTGCGATTCCTAAGTTTATGCCAGTTAAGCCTGTGTTTGATTTAAGAGCAATACTTCCTGTGCTTGTTATGTTTGTGGTAACAGCAGTAGAAACTGTTGGAGATATATCAGGTGTTATGGTCGGTGGAGTAGGAAGAGAAGCGACAGATAAAGAGCTTTCAGGCGGAGTTATGTGTGATGGTTTAGGTTCATCGCTTGCAGCACTTTTCGGTGTGCTTCCTAATACATCATTCAGCCAGAATGTTGGTCTTGTTGCAATGACTAAGGTTGTTAACAGAATTGCACTTGCATCTGGTGCGGTATTCCTTATATTATGTGGTCTTATTCCTAAGCTTGGAGCCTTAATATCAATCATGCCACAGTCAGTACTTGGTGGTGCGGCAGTTATGATGTTCTCATCAATCATTGTTAGTGGAATACAGCTTATTACTAAGGAGCCGCTTGATGCAAGAAGACTTTCTATTGTATCGGTTGCACTTGGCGTAGGTTATGGTATGGGTGTAAGCCCAGCAATCCTTGCACATACACCACAGGCTGTACAGCTTATGTTTGGTGAGTCTGGTATTGTTCCAGCAGCATTTGTAGCAATATTACTTAACATAATTCTTCCTAAGGATAAAGCTGAGGAAACGGTTAAAGAAGTTGTTTCAGAAGAAGCAGCAACAATAAAGGAAAAGGCTGTAACTAAATAAGGTACAGCAATTAGCGAAGATACTGGGAGAGACGAATAAGGTCGTTTGGAGTATCAATATCATATAATTCATATTCATCCTGTGCAGGAACTAAAACAACCTGTGCAGGATGTTTTTTTGCAATAAAGCCGCCACCCTTGCCTTGTGGAAGATTCATCAGTTCATCATAATATCTGGCTGGGAATATTACAGGAGAACCAGGAGTTCCATTAAAAGCAAGACGGCATATCTTACTATTATTATTGGCATTGCTGGATTTATCTGCGTTATTACAAGCAAAATGACTGCTGTTGTAGTAAATAAATAAAAGGCACAGCAGCTGCAGGCTTGTCTTAGTGATGAGCGGCTGGTCTGATGGAAGAAATAATATTCCCTGGGGGCAGTTGTTTTTCTGGCAGCAGGCTTCCTTTAGAATATGGGAAACACCGAGGCGTACCATATCATTTCTGTAAGGCATATTGTGTTTTATGCAATGTATATGTTCCCGTTCACATATCTGTACAAGCTCATCATGTCTGGTTACGGCAAGAGTTTCACCAAAGTTTACGAAATGGCTTATATTTATTGCATTTTCAAAGAGAGTGTTGTTGTTGAAGGAGGCTAAAAGCTTATTTGTACCGAATCTTTTTGACATACCAGATGCCATAATAATGCATGAAATAGAGCTGAAGGTATTATCAATATCGATTAAAAGTACATCAGATCTGCTTTTAATACTGTCAAGAAATTCTGTTGATTGTTTTCTGATGACAGCTAATACGCGTGAGTTATCAAGAAGATTCCTGATATGCTCCTGAAATGCACCACAGGAGCTTTCCAGATAACCAAGCTCGTCAATAACAAATATACTATCAGCAGAGGTCATAAGATGTTTCATAATGGCAGGACAGGCGCAGTTAATAAAGCCATCCTCTACGGAGGTCATGTTGTTGCCTTTTTTAGGGGAAACAGGAGTGAGTGTACGTGGTCTGCCAATCACATATTCTTTTCCATCATCTATAAGATTGGATTTAATAACAACTTCTGGTGTGTCTGTTCTGCGGCTTAGCAGATAATTGAAAAAATCAGACATATCCGTAGTTTCTTTAGTCAGGTTTAAAATGCTGTTTAACAGATATGATTTGCCGCTTCCACGGTCTCCCGTAATAAAAAGATGTTTTTTATCTGACATCTTAAAAAATGTAATTACAGCCAAAGCGTCTAAATAACAATTATCCATAGAATAAGTCACCTCATTTCAGTAAATGCTTTTATAACGTGTGTGTGTCCTGTGTGAATAGACATATATCTGCAGTAAAGGTTTATAGTGCCACAACTACGCGGTGTGTTTTATTGTGGATATCGGTACATTCAATAACATTAATATTATCATATATAAGAGACAGCTTTTTGTTAATAATATCAAGGGAGTCTGTATGAGTATTAATGCTGGTAAGTATTGTTCCGGCTTTCATAAGAAATATATTATCGCAGTATTCTAAAGCAAGCTCAGGGCTGTGAATACACATAAGTACGCATCTGCCATCGGATACAATACTTCTTATGCGCTGCATAAGAAGATGACGGTTAGAAAAATCAAGTGCACTATCCGGTTCATCAAGAAGAAGCAGAGGTGAAGCCTCTATTATGGTGCGTGCCAGAATACATAACTGCTTCTGCCCTTCGCTTAAAGCTAAGAAGTCTGATTCGTATAAACCCTTAAGTCCAACCATATCAATAGCTTTATCCACACGCCTGAGCATATCTGTGGTGTAGCCTCCAAGTATGTGCATATGAGGATTGAAGCCAAGCAGACATACATCCCTGACGGTCATGCTTATGGTAAGATTGTTTCTTTGGGGAATGTAGCTTATGAGCTGTGCCTTTTTTTTAACAGAGAGGTTTTCAAGTAGGTGTTCATTAAGCTGGCATTGTCCGTTGTGTTTTATAAGTCCCATGATGGCCTTAATAAGAGAGGTTTTACCACAGCCGTTATTGCCAATAACAGCATTAAGCTGTCCTGGCATAAGGTCAAAGCTTACGTTATCAACTGCACATGTGCTGCCATAATAAACTGATATTCCGGAAGCAGAAAATGTAGTATTGAATAAATCAGACATTATAACCCCTCCTTTTTATTAGCCCTGATGAGCAGAATTATAAGCAGCGGAGCTCCAAGAAGTGAGGTAAATATACTGACTGGCAGCTCTGATGAGGATACACTTCTTGCCAGTATATCAGCAAGTGTCAGTAAAATAGCTCCTGTGAAGCCACTTGTTATATATGTAAATATGTCATTACGCTTTGTAAGCAGTCTGGCAATATGAGGTGCAATAAGTCCGATAAAGCTTATAAGACCTGTAACACATATTATTGATGATACTACTAATGTAGCAAGCATTAGTATGATAAAACGCAGACTTGTTACATTTACACCTAGTGATACAGCTTCCTCTTCACTTGTAGAGAGAATGAGAATCTGTCTGTATAACAAAGCCATTATAATAAAGCCGGTAAGTGTCGTGAGAAATGGAATAGCAAGGCTGTCTCTTGAAATACCATTAAGGCTTCCCATAATCCAGTATTCGATTGAAGCAAGTTGTTTTTCAGGATCTGCAGCAAGCTTTAGAAACATAAGTATAGTCTGTGCCACAGAATGAATAGCTATACCTGCAAGCACGATAGTATAACTGTTTCTGCCAGGGACAAGATAAGCCGTAAGCAGAGTTATTATGAGGGCTGTTACAGCTCCGATAAAAGCAGATATGGAGATGACTGGAATAGAAGCAGAAACCGCAACTATTGCAAGAGCAGCACCGGCACTTGCACCGGAGGAAACGCCAACGATATCGGGAGAAGCCAGAGGGTTTTTAAATATAAGCTGATATATATAACCTGATATTGAAAGCCCAAAACCACCTATAACACCCATAAGGGCGCGGGGAAGCCTGAGCCTTTTAAAGACCATAATAGACATAGTATCACCAGACAGTAAGCTCTTTAATGTGAGTGGATACTGTCCGGTAATGACAGACCATACAAGTACTACTATAAGAAGCAGTACCTGTATGACTGATAAAAGTATAATTTTGTTCCGGTAATTAGAAGTATTTTTGAACATAAATCATCCTTATTTAGCAGGTGTGAATCCATAAAAGCTTTCATAGAATTTAGTTACACATTCTTCATAGAAATCATTAGTAACCTTTTCTGGATGAAGAACAGAGGCAATATATATGCTTCCTAAGAAGCTTGCTGGTACAGGTGAATCCCATGCTTCTATATCACCAGGAAGCTTTACAACCTTTTTATTCTTAACAGCATTGCAGTCTGCAAGATTAGCATCATTTATAACGTCATCTACTGAGTAAGTTGCATCGGCAGCTATTATAATGTAATCAGGGTTCCAGGCAAGAAGCTGTTCATATGAAACATTTGCCCAGTAAGTATCTGTAAGCTCAGAGGCTGCATTCTTTCCGCCTGCATTGCTAAGTAATGTGTTCTGATACATCTTGCTTCCGGCTGTTGAAAGAACAGAGCTGTTGCCCGCAAGATATACTAAAGGAGTGCTCTCACCTGCAAGCTTGGCTTTATTATCAGCTAAAAATGTATCGATAGAATTGTTAAGTGCATCAGAGCGTCCGATTGTGTTAGTTATTTTACCAACAAGTGTTATACATTCCTTAAGGAGCGTTGCATCCTCAGGATTAACAACAACAGCCTTGATACCAAGACCTTCAAGTGTATCTGCAGCTTTTTTTAACTTCATAGGAAGGAATACAACATCAGGTGCTGCTGCAACACAGGCTTCTGTGTTGAATTCTTTGGCTGTTCCCATATTAGGGAGACTTACAATGGATGGAGCTGCAAGCTTATAGATGTTTCGTGTATTAGCCTTAGCTTCGATTCCCACAAGCTTATCCTTTAATCCAAGTGCAAGGAGAAGACTTGTAGAGATATAGTAAGATGAAGCAATCTTTTCAGGTGCTTTTTCAAAAGTTACTATTCGTCCAGCCTGGTCGGTAACAGTAAGAGGGTAGCTTGTGCTTACCTCGTTGAATTGTGACATGACATCAAAGGCTGATGTTGAAGCAGCCTGTGTAGTACTGTCGTTTGCAGCAGAACTGCCACATGCTACAGTTGATATAAGCATGAGCACTGCAAGAACTAAAGCGGTTAATCTTTTAAACTTTTTCATAGTTATCCTCATTTCTACTTTATTTTAGCACACTCATTTATGTTGGACAGAATATATCTGACAGCAACAGTTAAAAGATATGTGCGAATGAATTTTATCAGATTGACAAGGCTTTTACAAGTCAGTATAGTTATATTATGATGTAATTAAGAAGCGGTCAGAAAAAAGGTTAAATGTTGTTTGAGCTGCACAGCAGGACTTTTATTTCTGGCATAAGTATGATCAAAATGAGGAGTTTTTATGCTTAATATACAGAATTATAAGAGAGTAGAAAGTATTGAAGAGGCCTACGAGCTTAACCAGAAGAAGGCTAACAGAATTATCGGCGGCATGATGTGGATGCGTATGGGCGATAACAGAATCAATACAGCGATTGACATGTCAGGACTGGGACTTGATAAGATTGAAGAGACAGAAGAAGAATTTAAGATTGGATGCATGACATCTCTAAGACAGTTAGAAAACCATAAGGGCTTTAATGAGTATACCAATGGCTGTGCTAAGGAAGCACTAAGGCATATTGTTGGTGTGCAGTTTAGAAATCTTGCGACAGTTGGCGGAAGCATATATGGAAGATATGGATTTTCTGATGTTCTTACATTATTAATAGGACTTGACTCGTATGTAGAGTTATATAAGGGTGGAATAGTTTCCCTAAAGGAGTATGCGGCCAAGAGCTATGACAGGGATATTATTGTAAGCATTATAGTTAAGAAAAAGCCAGTTAAGATGTTTTATGAGGCAGTAAGAATAACAGAAACAGACCTTCCGGTTCTTACCTGCGCTGGCGTGGGCTTTAGCGGTTCAGGCGAATATAATATATGCATAGGTGCAAGACCGGGAAGAGCTGTTGTTGTTGAAGATAAGGAAGGTATTCTTAAGGGCGGAGTAAATGATGAGGCTATAGAGAGCTTCGCCAGATATGTAAGGGAAAATGTTTCTACAGAGAGTAATATGCGTGGAAGTGCTGAATACAGAAGCCATCTGG
>ERZ1034984.1552-NODE-1552-length-20990-cov-38.230045_pt1 | contig 20990 bp, 24 predicted proteins | sample MGYA00520589_ERZ1034984 | MGnify/ENA primary metagenome ERZ1034984 (study PRJEB33766, sample SAMN09781790) | gut metagenome | biome: gut microbiome | host: Homo sapiens | place: Madagascar | study: EMG produced TPA metagenomics assembly of the PRJNA485056 data... | reverse complement strand
ACTTACAAAACTTGCAAATTCTCATATTATAAATGTTGTAGATTTAAAAGATGTAAAAAGTGAATTAAAAAATATATGGCAATTTTTAAATGTATTAAAGTAAAAAATTATAATCTTGGAGAATTGCTAAAATATGTTACTAAAGTTGAAAAAACAAAAGATGAACTAGTATATGCAAAAGATTGTAGTATAGAAACAGCAAAATATGAGTTTGAGTTCGTAAAGAAATTATACAATAAGAGGGATAAAAGACAATATTATCATTTTACACAATCCTTTAGTCCTAATGATAATATTACTCCTGAACTTGCACATCAAGTTGGAAAAGAAATGTTAAAATGTTTTGATGGATTTCAAGTGGTATTGGGAACACATATAGATAAAGGACATTTGCATAATCATTTTGTTATAAATAGTGTAAGTTTTAAAAACGGATTAAAGTATCATCAAAGTAAGAAGGATTTAAAAAATATAAAAATACTTTCTAATGAGATTTGTAAAAAATATAATTTAAGGACAATAAAAATTGAAACAGGAAAATGTAGTAGATATATGGACAAGAATGAATACCATATAACAAATAAAACAGAAACTGAAAAACAGAAGTTACTTAAATCAATAAATAAGTGTATTAAATCCTCTAAATCAAAAGAACAGTTTATATATAAAATGAATGAATTAGGCTATAAGGTAAAATGGCAAGATACAAGAAAATATATAACGTATACTACACCTGATAATATGAAGTTTAGAGATAAAAGATTACAAAATATAAAATATACAAAAGAGAGAATGGAACTATACTTTGATAGATTGAGTAAAAGAAATAAAGTAAAAAATACAATTATCAAAGTGAGTTCTCAAAATAAAAATACAAGAGATAATAAAAAAGATAATTTAGATACAAAAGAATATTCTGATATAGCAAAAAAAGAATATATTAAGAAAAATGAAAATGCAAGTAGCATAGAATGGGAGGAGTGATATATGAGTAAAGATTATATGATTACTATTGTAAAACCACCAAATAAACCTCCTACTGTTATTAAAATACCAAAAAGATTAAGAGATATGGAAAAAATAGTTGGAGGAATTTTAGAAGAGGCAAGATATGAGAAAGTATTAATAATCTATAATGAAAATCAAAATGATACTAAACTAGAGGTAAATAATATATTTAATGATTTATCTATGAAAGGAACAATATTGATTACAGGAAATGATGAAAAAAATGGAGATGTTAGGTCATTAAATAGAAGTGAACTAGTTAAATATCTTAAGAAAATAAATCATAAAAGAAGGGACATCCAAAATGAAATTGAATAGAAAAGTAATAACTTTCTTTATATGTACAATATTAATATTACCATTTTCAATTTATGTGGGATATTACTTAAATTCTATGTTAACATCTAATATAGAAGTTACATTTAAGATTTCTGAAATATTAAAAGGTATAACTAATAATAAAATACTAAGTTTAGTAGTTTGTATTCAGGCATTGTTTATGATGCTTTTTTTTATGCTTATTTTTACACAAAAGTATGGAATGTATAAAGCAAATACAGAAATGATTACAAAAAATATTTCTATTCCTAAAAATTATGGGCAAGGGCAATATGGTACTAGTAGATTTGCTACAAAAAAAGAATTTGATAATACTTACACTAAGTTAAAATTTAATAAAAATCAAGATTATTTAACACAATCAATATCTAGTGGTGGAGTAGTTGTAAAGTATACTTCTAAAAGAAATTATGAAGAAATAAGTGTAGTATCAGATAATAAACATTTAATTTGTTTAGGTAATACTGGTGCAGGTAAAACAAGGAGAATATTAATAGAGAGTTTATGTACTCTGGGATTAGCAGGAGAAAGTATTATTGTATCAGACCCAAAAGGAGAGCTATATCAAATGACATCTCGATTTTTTTATAAACTAGGTTATGAAGTGAATATAATAGATTTTAAAACACCTAAGAAGTCTAATAAGTATAATTTTCTGCAACCTATAATAAATGCTATTGAAGATGATGATATAAAAAGAGCAGAAGACTTGACTTGGGACTTAGTAGAAAATATTGTACAAAAAACAAATTCTAACTCAGATCCTTTATGGGAAAATGGAGAAAAAAGTATTATAGCAGGTAGCATAATGACAGTATTATTAGAAAATAAAGATAATAGAGATTATCAAAATTTGACTAATGTATATAGTTTTATATCTAATATGTGCCAAACTGATGAAAATGGGCTTATGCCTCTTACTGAATATATAGAAAACTTACCTGAAGAAAATCCAGCTAAAAAGATTTTTTCTATTTCAACAATAGCTCCTGAAAAAACAAGGAGTTCTTTTTTTACTTCAGCACTTTCAACTCTTAGATTATTTAGTAGTAATAGTATTTATACAATGACAAATGATAGTGACTTTAAATTAGAAGATATAGGAGAAAAGAAGTGTATAAGATATATTATTTTACCTGATGAACGTACTACTTTTTATACACTTGCAACTCTTTTTGTTAGTCAGCAGTATCAAGCCTTAGTTAATCTAGCAGATAGTAGAGGAGGAAAACTAAAAATTAGAAATAACTTTATTTTAGAAGAGTTTGGAAACTTTACTAAAATTGCTAATTTTGAGAATATGCTAACAGTAAGTCGTGGAAGGAATATACGAATAAATATGTTTCTTCAATCGTTTGCCCAACTTGAAACTAAATATTCCAAAACAGTAGCTCAAAATATAATGGATAATGCACAAATATGGATTTATCTTAGAACTTCAAGTTATGAAACAGCAGAAATAATAAGTAAAAAGTTAGGTAGTTATACTGTTTCAATAAATAGTCAAAGTAGTTCAGTAAGTAAAAACAGTGATAATATGAGTGAGTCAATGAGTCTTGCATCAAGAAAATTGCTTATGCCTGATGAAATATTGAGATTTGAAAATCCCTATGCTTTAATTTTGCAGTCGGGTTATTTCTCAGCAAAGACAGAAATACCTGATTTATCTAAATGGCAATTTAATAAGGTATTAAGGCTTGGAAATGAAGAGGAAAACAGAATAATAAGAGAAAAAGTAGAAAAAGAAAGAAAAGTTTTAGAAGAAGAAAAAATAAAACTTTGGAAAATATGGGAAGATTACAAGTATTAAGGGGGGATATACTATGAATTTAAATAGTTCAATTTTAGTTACAGGAACAATAAAATTATTAAATGATTTGATAACAGCACTTACTGGTATATCAATACTTGTTGCAACTGTAATGGGAATATATTATCTAGCAAGAAAATCATCTTGTGATGAGCAAGAAGGCAAAATGCTTACAAGAAGATTATTTGTAGCAATAGGGTGTTGTGTTCTAATAACAATTATAAAAGTTTTAATACAAGTAATTACAAGTTATTATACATAGGGGAAAATAATGGAAAAGTTACTTACAAATTTATTTATATCAATAATAAAATCGGCAGATAATACAATAAATTATGCTTTTGAAAATATGGTTAAGATTTGTTTTAATGCAGAGGAATATTTGACAGAGTTATTATCTATACAAGTTTTAGATTTTACTATGCTAAAATCTGTTATTAGAAACTTTGCAATAGCTCTTATTATTCTAAAATTCATAAAAAAAGGTGTAGAAATGTATTTATCATGGACTGAAGGAAGTTCGGATACACCAGTTCATATATATGTTTTGTATTTTATACGAAGTATGGTGTTAGTTTTAGTATTTCCATTAGTATATGATATTTTTGTAAATATAGGCACTGATTTTGCAAATCAATTACTTACAAGTTTAAATGTTTCATATCAAGAAGGATTGACGGCAAATTTGGCTACAATATCAGCAGTTGGACTTAATACAGCAATACTTGGATTAATAGAATTGATAATGCTAATTTTACTTTATATACAGATGCTTATGAGAGGTGTAGAAATGTTTGTACTGAAAATTAGTTTTCCAATGTTTTGTATTGGACTACTAGATAGTAATAAAGGTGTATTTGCACCTTTTATAAAGAAGTTTTTACAATGTGCATTTACAATTATAATTCAAATTATACTTGCTAAAATAGTAATTTTATTAATATCATCTTCACAATTAATAATGGGAATAGCAGTGTTACTTGTTGCTCTTAGAACACCTAAGTTTTTACAAGAATTTATGTTAGTGGCAGGAAATGGATCAAGTGGAATTTCAAATGCAGTTTTAACAACATCTAAGGTAATTGAATTGAAAGGACAAATAACTAAGAAGTAATGTATATAATATATGAGATTATTTCTATACTTAGAGTATGGATTATTCCACTTGGTGTTACTTTGAGATGTATATATTGCTTAATTCAAATAATATATAATGAAGATGAAAAAAAGGTAAATATAAAGAGAATGTTTAATGCTATATTGTTTTTGATAGTATCCGAAGTGGTGTTTGTAGTTCAAGATTTAATTGAATATTATTACTAGGTGTGGTAAAATAAAGCTATTATGAGGAGAAGATAGAATTGAATATAGATGATGATTTTAAAGAAATAATGCTATATGCACATTATTGGAATTGGTTGCCTGATTGGAATGAAGTTGAAAAGATTTATGATACATTTCCTTATTCATATTCAGTTTTAACACCATTTGCATATTCATATTTAGAGGAACTAATTCGTTCTACTACATCTGAATATGGAAGAGAACTACTTGATAAAAATGGTAAAGAAATAAAAAGAAGAGTAGGAATAGATTTAATTAATAAAGCAATTCATGAAAATAGGGATAATATTGAATATATTTCTATTTTAAAAGATATGAAGAAATACTACGAAAAATCAAAGTCTAATGATTGTGGAAACAATAGACATAGTGTTAATCATGGATATTTGCATTCAGGATTTTGGAGTAAGGAATCTTTTGAAAAATTAATACATGATATTGCAAGAATATCAAAATTTTCGGGGTTTTAAAGTATAGGGTGATAATAGTATGAAAGAAAATTTTAGTTTAAATAGATTAATATTAGAAAATAATAAAAAAATGTTGGAACAGTATAATGCTTATGTTAAAGAAATAGCTAACACCATAATTATGGATTTACCTGATGAGGATAAAGAAAAAATAAGAAAAGATTCAGATTATAGTGGTTATCATTTTGGATTTGGATTGTATATTAGAAACAATTATATTTACGGAAAAGTTGATATAAAAGTGGATGCAGATGATATGTCTAGTGATATTTTTTATGAAATAGTAGATATTTTAAATAGTCAAAAAAAGTGTAAGGAGATATAGAAATATATCTTCTTATTTTCATTTAGAGGAGGTAGTTATGAATAAGGAAGATAGAGTATATGTACCTAAAAATGTCAAGAAACAATTAGAATTTTTTAGGGGGTTCGGAGTAAAAGAATTAATAATAACTTTAATAGTAGGAGTTTTAAGTATTTTACCAACAATTTTATTATACAAATATGGACATCAAGCTTTTGCATTAACATTATTTTTAGTAATTGTTGCTACAACAATTATGTTAGTGATAAAAGATGATAATAATATATCTTTCTTACAGCAATTAAAACTTGTATGTAAGAGTATATTCATGCAGAAGAATTTCAAATATGGAAAGAGAAACAAGAGATGAATATATTAGAAAAAATGTTTGGAAATAATACTTTAAGTTGTGATGAAGAATTAAATATTTTAGATATAGAAGATAACATTTTTTATTCATTAGATAATAAAGCTTCAATATATATTAAAATAGAACCTATACCTTTTGAATATTTAAGTAGTAATGAAAAAAGTATTCTAGTTAAAAGATTAACTAGAGAACTTGCAGGAGAAAGGAATGTCATAAAAATTTTAACTATGTCTTTACCAATATCAACAGTGGAGGTAGACAAATATTTAGATGAAAAAAGAAATAATGCTAAAAATTCTTTTAAAAGAAGTATGTTACTTAAACAAATAAATGATATAAATAAATTAAGTTATAGAGGAGAAATGATAGAAAAACAAGTTATAATTCAGTTGTTTCAAAATAGTGTTGATAGTGTGAATGAAAAACTTGAAAAAAGAGCTAAAGAGTTTGTTATTAAATTACAAAATGCAGGTATAACTAGTCATATATTAAATAAAAGAGAAATATTACAATTATTTAATTCTTTTCTTAATATGAAATTAAAAGAAGAGCATATAAATGATATTTGGAGTGATGAGGATGAATAGAGAAAAAAATAAAAAAATAATAAATGCACTTACTCCACTTACAGGTATGAGCTATGAAAATGGAATGATTAGAATAGGAGATATGTATTCAAAAGTTGGTGGAATAACAGATTATCCAACTACATTACCACTTGGAATAAGTAGTAAATATAATAAAATTCCTTTTTCATATACAACACATATTTTTATACCTGAAAATTCAGGATTATTTACAAAAGGAATAGCAAAAGGAATAAGACAAGCAGAAATGAGAGGTTATGAAACTAAAGATGCAAGTGTTGAAATACTTTCAAAAAATGAAGCAAATTCAGGGCGAGAAATGATAGAACAAATACAAGAAGGAGATACAGTAGGCTATATGATTAATATGTCTATGATATTTGGAGAAACCTCTGATGAAGTTAAAAATAGATATAGTAGATTTGAAAATCAAATAGAAGGATTACAAATGAGATTTAGAGGAATGTCACATTTATCAAGACAGTCTTTTAAAACATTAGCTCCGTTTTATACAATAGATTCAGAAGTAGAAAATATATTTAAAAGAAATATACTATTTTCTGATTTTTGTAAGTGTTTTCCATTTGCAGGTAATCAAATAACAAAAGAAGGATACTATCTAGGCATAGATAATATGAACGGATTATTACTTCATAATTCTTGGGAGAGAAAAAATAATATGAATGGCAACATGGTAGTAATTGGAGAAAGTGGAAGTGGTAAAACAACAGCCTGTAAACATTTACTTTTTAATGAATATTTAATTGGAACAAAATTAATAGTAATTGATCCTGAAAATGAATATGGAGATTTTGCAAGAAATTTAAAAGGTAATGTAATAGATATTTCAGGAGGAAATGAAAATATAATTAATCCACTACAAATAAGAGTAAATTTTGATGATAATAATGGTATTAAAAATTCCTATGATTTTCATATACAGAAAATAAGGAATTTTTTTAATATCTTATTACCTGAACTTAGATATACTGAACTTAATTTATTAATTAGAGAGTTGGAAAAAACTTATACTAATTTTAAGATAAATAGAGAAACTGATTTTACTAAGTTAAATAATAAAGATTATCCTATACTAAGTGATTTATATAAAACAATAAAGGATAGTTTTGCCAGTATTGATAAAAATGATGATTACTATTTAAATTATAGAGTGATATTGGATTTTGTAAGGGAACTTACAAATGGAATATACTCGAAAATGTTTAACAATTATACTAACATTAATTTAAACAATGATATAACAATTTTTAATATATCTGAAGTGCAAAATGTAGAAGAAAATATAAAAAAAGCTTTGTATTATAATTTACTTAATTTTTGTTGGGAGCAAATAACTAATAATAAAAAGAAAAATGAAAATACTTTTTTAGTATTAGATGAGGCTCATTTAATGCTTGATAGCAGAATAAAGGATACAATGATTACTTTGAAAACTATTTCTAAAAGATGCAGGAAATATAATGCTAATTTAATGATTATAACTCATTCATTAATAGATATGTTAGATGATGAACTAAGAAAAGAAGGACAGGGGATACTAGAAAATTCAAACTATAAAATATTACTTGGAACTGATGGTAGAAACTTAGAAGAATCAAGAGATATATTTAAACTTACAGAACAAGAACTTGATATATTAGCTTCTAAAAAGAAAGGGAGTGGTATATTCATAGCAGGAAGTTTAAAGACGCCAATTAATTTTAAGATTTTAAAGTATGAGAAGGAGTTTGTTTTAGGAGAAAATAGAAATGGAACTTAAAGCAATTTTAGCAGTAATAGAAACTTTAAAAAATGAGGATTTGAGGAATAATATAGTAATAGGTATAACACTACTTATTGTAGCAATAATACTTATAATCTTAATACCATTATATATACTTTTAAATCCATTAGAAAGTATAAAAGATTTTTTTAGTTCTGATGAACAAGTAATAGTAGAAGATATACAAAGTGATTATAAAAGTATAGACTATGGAATGGGTAATATCACTATAAATAGTAAATTTGGATTCCCTCTTGAAAATGTTAATGCAGTAGTTATAACAGCAGAGTATGGAAATTATGATCCTTGGAATACAGGAACACAAACTAAACATACTGGAATAGATTTATCAGGCATACATAGAGATAATGTTTTAGCAGTAGAAAAAGGAGAAGTGGTTTTCGCAGGAGTGCAAAAAGGATATGGTAATTGTATAGAATTAAAGCATAATATTGATGGAACAGAAATATATACTTTTTATGCTCATTTGAGTAGTATAGGAGTTGAGGAAGGGCAGTTAGTAGAACAGGGTTACATTATAGGCAAAGAAGGTGGAGATCCATATACAGATTTAAATGCAGGTAATAGTACAGGACATCATTTACACTTTGAGGTTAGAACAAGTAAAGATTATGGCAATGATATAAATCCTAAAAGCTTTATTTTTTAATTAATTATGGTATAATAAAAGAGGTGTTATATTATGAAAATAAATAAAATTATAGTTGGAGAAAAAGAATATGAATTAAAAGGTACATTGAATATTAAACAGATGAAGATAGAAATTGAAAACGGAATTGGAAATGACTTAAATCTTGTTAATAGTGTTTTTAATGGAATGTGTATGAAATTATTATCTGAAAAAAATGAAAGATTATTTTTAAAGTGTTTAAATATAGATGGTAAAATCAAAAAAACAATTTATGATATTGAGTATTTAGTTATAGGTACATACAATGAAAATAGCATATCAGGAATAAAGGAAATGAAAGCTTTTTTTTCAATGCCTAATAAGAAGAATCTATCATTTGAAGAAAATTTTTTAAAACAATTTATAGTGGATAGTAGTAATATAGTTATAACTAATGAGTATATTTTATTAAAAGGAGAAAACAGAGAAGAAATTGATTTGCTTGATATATTAGAAAATATATTGCAAATTATATGTATAATACATGGTTGCTACCCTGAGGTAAAATATATTGAATATGAAACTTTAGAGAATAATATAAAGAAATATTATAAAAACATAAAATCAAGTACTTCTATATTTGATACTATGATAAGTGATAAAATAATTGATATTGGAGTGATTAATAATTTTGATAATATATACAATAAATTTTGTAAATTAAAAGAAAAATCACGTTCCATGTTTATTCATTCATATTTAGCATTGCAAAGTAACAATACTAATTTTATAGATTATAAATTGGCAAACATTCTACAAGTTATAGATGGATTCTTTTGTGAATTTTATGAAAAAAAGGTAAAGAAATTTTATGAAAATGAGAGAAAAAATATTGATGAAAAAATAAAAGATATAATTTCATTTTCAAAGGATCATTTGACTAAATTTAAATGCAAGAAAGAATTTATAGACTCTGTATGCTCTAGTATAGGGTATGTAAAAAAAATTGATTTTAGAAAATATCTAGAGTATATTATGTATAATTTTTCATTTTCTAGAATTATTTTTAGAGATGAATTTAATAATGTAGATGAAAATATTGGTAAAATTAGTATAGATAAGATGATTGAAATGTCGATAAATGAAAGAAATAAATTATCTCATATGATAATATCAAACAATAAGAATTATTTCAGTAAGGATGAGTTAAAAACGTACTATATTAAATACAAATTATTATATAGATGTATTATAGCTGGCGAGTTAGGAATAAGTCCTGATGAAGAAAGAGTAGAGAAAAATTCAAATATAGAAAAAAATAGATTAATGTATAGATAATAATTTTGTTATGATTATAAAAATATTAAGTATGTAAGTGTGTATAGAAATATATGCACTTTTTTTGATATAAAAGGAGGTTGATAATATAGTAGTAGATATATATAATACAGATAAAAAATATAATATAATTTATGCAGATCCACCTTGGAAATATAATACATGGAGAGATGGTGAAGGAACAGCAGAAAAACATTATCCAACTATGAAAGTTGAAGAAATAGTAAATATGAAGGATACAATCAAGAAAATATCAGAAAAAGATTGTATTCTTTTTTTGTGGGTTACATTCCCTTGTTTATTAGATGGAATAAGAGTTATAAAAGAGTGGGGATTTAGATACAAAACTTGTGGCTTTAATTGGATAAAAAGAAATAAAGTAAGTGATACATGGTTCTTTGGACTTGGGTATTGGACTAGAGCAAATTCAGAAATATGTTTATTAGCTACTAAAGGAACTATAAAAAGAAAATCAAATAAAGTATCACAAGTAGTTGATACACATATTGAAGAACATAGTAAGAAACCTGCAATAGTTAGAGATAAAATAATAGAATTAGTAGGTGATTTACCACGTATTGAACTTTTTGCAAGACAAACAGCTGATGGATGGGATAGCTGGGGAGATGAAGTTTGAAAAAACAATAAAACTATGATAGAATAATAATATAGTATACGAGGAGATAGTTTTATGAGCTTCTTTAAAAATTTGGGTATATTTAAATGCTTACTGCTAGAGATGGAACAGAATTTGGACTTGAAGCTTTAACTTATCTTGCACAAACAGAAAAAGAAGAAATACTAGAAAACAACAAAATATGTGTTGGAGAATGGATAGAAATCATTGAAGAATTAGAAATTGCAGAATACAAAAGGAAATTAGCAATAAGTTATTGTAATAGATTAAAAAGAGCATATAAACCTAATTATGTGAATTATATTGTTAGACAAATTAATAAATTGACAGTGTGTGATTTTGAGTAATGGATTATCAGAGATGGTAGTCTTTTTTTTGGAGGATGATATGACATTAATAATTACAAATAATCAAAATACAAAAGATATGGTATGTAAATATATAAATATTAAAGAGTGTGTTATAGAAAATATAGAAAATTCATTTAATGAGTATATAGATAAAAATTTTATGAATAAGAAATTAGAACACTTTGATAAGATAGTTATAGATATAACGGACTTCAAAGATACAAAAGAAGAAATTTTAAAAGCAATTACTAGAATAAAAGTAATATATGATATACAAATAATGATAATAGCTTTAAGATATAAAATAGGAAATGAATTGTTATCAAATTTATTTGACATAGGAATATATGATTTTATTATATCTGAAGATAAAGAAAAGCAAAATGAAGAATGGATACAAGCATTAAATAGAAATAATTATATAGATGCAGTAAAGTTTAAAATTAATACAAATGCTAAGAAAAAGAAGATAAAAAAGATAAGTAAAAACAAGTTGAAAAAGAATTTAAAAGAAAATGATAGACAGGTTAGTAAAAAAATACTAGCCTGTTTTTTTACACTTAAAAGTAATATATCCTATGTTTTCTCATTTATATGGTATTTTTTTATAACAATACTTGTAAGTATTGGTGCAACAGCACTTTTAAATTCTAATATAAGGCAACTTATAGTTAAAGTTATACAAGGAGGAAATTGAAATGAAAAAGATATTTATATCTTTGATATGTAGTTTGCTATTAAGTCAAAATATATATGCAAGCGAGTTATCAAACATTATAGAAGAAAATGATAAAATTAATTTTGAATATGAAGTAAGTAGAGAAGAAAAAGATTCATTCATCGAAAACTTAGAAAAAGAGATTAATTATCAAGATAAGAATTATAAGATGTTAGATTATGATATTGTAGAACAAGATTATATTGATACTATTGAAACAAATGGTATTAAAGAGATAAACTTTAATTCAAATAGTTTGGAAGATATTTTAAGTGTTTTACCTAAAACAATAAATTATAATGAAAATGGGTATATTGGTATAAATAATTTAGATTATGAAAATATTTCAGTAACACCAATATATAATGGTTATTATGAAGAATATATTGAAGAAACAAAACAATATTTTGACCTTATTAGAAATGACATGAATTTTATACCTAAGGAACTTGAAAAAGATGGTAATAAGCTATATTTAGTTAATGTAAACTGGTATAAACAAACTTCAAAAAATACAGGAATGTTTGAAATTACAGATTTATATAGAGGAGAAGCACTTTATAGAGGAGTAAAGAAAATATATAATCCATATACATATAAAGTTATAGCCAAATATAAAGGAAAAGCTGAAAAGAAAATAACGCAACCACTTTTAATTAAAGTAGTTTATGAAGAGGTAATACCTCAAATAGAGGAAAAGGAAGAAAGTAATATGGCATTACCATTAACAATTATCACTACAAGCTCAATATTTTTTGTATTACTTCTAATTTATTCAAGCAATAGAGTAAAAGTATATTGTAATAAAAAATATGTTGGAAGATTTACAATTAACAATAATATATTAGATATAAGTAAATCTAATACTGAAAGTTCAAATAACTATTTGTTAAAATTTAACAATAGATTATATAAAAAATATAGAGGTAAGAGCATAAAAGTCTTAAAAGGCAACTTGAGTAAGTATTGTAAAATTATAAACAGAAATATAGAAATAAAACTTTAGGAGGAAAAATGAAAAAGAAAATTTTAATAGGAATTAGTATTGGTATAATAATTATATTAATTGTATTTATCAGTATAGTTATAGTCAATAAGAATAAGTTAGATAAAATAGAAGGTATTTCAGTTGAGGATAATATAAATGACAATGATAAAGATATAGAACAAGAAGAAATTACTGATAATTCCATTATAGGTACATTAACAATACCAAAAATAAATTTAGTTGATGTAAAGATTTGTGAAGGCGTAGAGCTTGAAGTATTATCAAATTCAATAGGACATTTTGAAAGTACAAATATTTATGAAGGAAATGTAGGCTTGGCAGCTCATAATGCAGGAACAAGTGCTAATTATTTTGCTAATATAAATAAATTAGAGAAAGGAGATGAGATTTATTATAAAACAAATTATGGTACAAAGAAATATGTAGTGGATAATATCACAGAAATAAACAGTTATGATTGGAGTAAATTAGAAGAAACAGAAGATAATAGAATAACACTTATTACTTGTATATCAGGGAATACCAATTCTAGGTTATGTGTTCAAGGAATAGAAGAATAATCCAAAAAAGGGATTGACTTTTTAAATACTACTTCTATATAATAAAAATATAAGGAAGTGGTATTCATGATTTTAAAAAGGGCTTTAATAATTATAGGAATAATAATTATAACTACTTTAATTGGAGCAGGTTTATTGCTATTAGGTAATAGAAATAGTATTAATAATAAAGAATATGATAATGGCTTAGGTGGAAATGCAGAAGAATATAGTAAAGTAATTTCTATAACCGATGAAAATATAGCATTAGCCGAAGATGATAGTATAAGTAATAATCAAGGAGGAGAAAATATTAATAATACTGAAAAGCAATCTGAGAGTAGCAATAGTTCTTTGAATACTCTACAAAATGGTACGGCAACTCAAGTTAAAACTGAAAATAATACTAAAAATACAACTAAACAACAAATAGAGAATAAAAAAACAGAAGAAAATAATCGACAAGCAAAACAAGAAACAAAGGAAGATGTATATACTTTTAAAAGGAATGATACAGAAATTCAAAGAATGATTAACATTGCAAAAAGGATAATAAGAGAAAATAAAAATAATAGATGTAGTGGGTTAGTAGATAAAGTAAATTCTATAAATTTTATCATTGGAAAAGCAGGAAATGTATTTTATCCTCTTTTTGATTATAGAATTGAAAATATAGTTATTGATAATTATTATCCTGAATTTTATGTTTATGCAGAAGATATATACAAAAACGGAGAATTTTTAAGAACAGAATATTATTTTAATTAGCAAGTAGAAATACAACTACTTGCTTTATTTTGTGCGACAGGCATGTCGTTTAGCTAATCGGTGAAAGTCCGTATTGGAGGTATATATCGCCAACCAATTAGAGAAACACAAGCTATCCATCGTGAGGTGGAAGTGGAGGAAGTGTGTATCAAAATCATGGCTCGATGTACAAAAACTTGATATTAAGGCTATGCAAGAGGGTAAGGCTACAAATCAAGTCAAAGCCCAAAAGATATACGTAACCTTGTATAGTAAATCAAGCGAGTAAATGAGGAAAGTTAAATGGCTTACCCTGTGAGGTCTTGTGAACATAGAGTAGTTAGGAAACGACGAGGAGTACATAGAATGAAATATGGTCGAAAAAGGTTTATCACAAGAAGTCAGCAGAGGTCATAGTAGAAAAAATTTTTTTTCGAAGGACTGAACAATTTGTAGTGTTTTCACTACCGAAAATTTAGTGATAGATAATAGTTAGAATGTGTTAATGAGGAGAGTATGAGCGTATCTCAGAGGGTTACTCAAAATCAATATTTTATCTATCTACGGAAAGGAAAAGAGGAAACAAATATGGAACTTTTAGAAGAAATTCTTAATCAAAACAATTTAAACAAGGCATACAAGAAAGTTGTAGCAAACAAAGGAGTAGCAGGAGTTGATGGAATAACAGTAGAAGAAGAATTTAATTACTTAAAAGAAAACAAAGACAGGATAATAAACCAAATAAGAAAAAGGAAATATAAACCACAACCTGTGAAAAGAGTTAAAATACCAAAAGAAAATGGTAAAATGAGAAATCTAGGAATACCAACAGTAACAGATAGAATAATACAACAAGCAATATTTCAAGTGATAAGCCCAATTTTTGAAAAGCAATTTAATGATAATAGTTTTGGATTTAGACCTAATAGAAGCTGTGAACAAGCAGTAATTAGGGCATTGGAATATATGAATGATGGGTATGAATGGATAGTAGACATTGACTTAGAAAAATTTTTCGACACAGTAAATCAAGATAAATTAATAACAATAATAGGAAAGACAATAACTGATGGAGATGTAGTGTCATTAATTAGAAAATATCTAAGTGCAGGAGTAATGGAAAAAGGAATAGTTAAAGCAACAACAGTAGGAACACCACAAGGAGGAAATCTAAGTCCATTATTAAGTAATATAATGTTAAATGAATTAGATAAAGAACTCGAGGCAAGAGGACTAAACTTTGTAAGATATGCTGATGACTGTATAATACTTGTTAAAAGTGAAAAAGCAGCAAACCGAGTATTAACATCAATAACAAAATTTATTGAAAAGAAACTAGGATTAAAAGTAAATGCAGAAAAGAGCAAGGTAACAAGACCAACACAAACGAAATACTTAGGATTTAGTTTTTGGAAAAGTCCAAAAGGACAATGGAAACCAAAACCACACCTAAAATCATATCAAAAACTAGTAAGGAAACTAAAACAGTTAACCGATAGAAGTAGGAGTATTAGTTTAGATAATAGAATTAAGAAAATAAATTATGTTGTTAGAGGTTGGGTAAATTACTTTAGAATAGCAAATATGAAAAATAAAATTACTGAAATTGATGAACACCTAAGGGTAAGAATAAGAGTTATAATTTGGAAACAATGGAAAAAGATACGTAAGAAATGTGAAAGCTTACAAAAATTAGGAGTTCCATTTGAAATAGCATTTAATTGTGCAAATACAAGAAAAGGCTATTATCAAATATGCAAAACTAGATATGTACAGTTTGCAATAAATAATGAAAGATTAAGAAAAAGAGGTCTAGTATTTCTACTAGACCAATATGGAAAAGTTCATATTTAATATAAACTGAACCGCCACTTGCGAGAACCGCTTGAGTGGTGGTGTGAGAGGGGAAAAACACACTAAGTGTTATCCTCTACTCGATTATACGAGGAGGAATTTAAAATGAAAAAGCTAATAAAAATAACAATGATAGCTTTATTTACAATTATATGTGGAATTTTTACAAATGTATTTGCAGATACATATAATGTAAACGATCAAGTTAATTTAGGAAAATATAATATATATTATAGACTAGGCCCTAGTTACGTACGCTATAAAGGTGTAGGACAATGGAACTATATGTATTATTATAGAGATTATAATAATGTAGAACATAAAGCATTTTGCTTAAATTTAGGGATGACTGGTGCAGAGGCAGGAGATTATACTGTAGATGCAAATCAGTTGATTCAAGACCCAAAAGTATCAAGTATTTTAATATCTGGTAGTCCATATAAAACTTTGAGTGAGTTAGGATTAAATAATGAAGATGAGGCAACGTTTGCAACACAGTTTGCTGTATGGGTATATTTGAATAATTTAAACATAGAACAAATAACACCTTATGCTAGTGGAAATGAAAATGTAGTGAATGCTATCAAAAAAATATATAGCGATGGTATGAGTATGAATTATACATCAGAGGCAATACTTAATCTTAATAAAGTAGGAAATGCTGATATTGATAATATAGATAGAGAATATTATTCACAAACATATAGTATGAGTTATAACACCAATGTAAAAAGTATAGAACTTTCAACAATGGGAATAGACAATGTTAAAATTACTGATTTAAATAATAATGAGATTAGTGATATAAATAATGTAAATGAATTTAAAATATTAATTCCAAGAAGTAGTATTACACAAAATAAAGAATTGTTATTAAATTTTAGGACACAGTCAAAGCAAACATCAGTAATGTTTGGTGCTACTAATATGTCAGATAGACAAAATATGGGGCTAATTCTTGATCCAGTGAATTTTAGAAATGTACAGGATAGGTTTACAGTTGAATATAAAACTTCAAAAATAAATTTACAGAAAGTTGATAAGGATACTAAAGAACCAGTAGCAAATGTTAAATTTAAATTCGAAACTTTAACCGGAGAAAACTTAGGAGAATATATAACTAATGAAAAAGGAACTATTGAATTAGACGCTCAAAAAGATTTAAATATATTAAAAGAGCAAAAAATAAAGGTTACAGAAATTGAAGTTCCAAGTAATTACTATATTGATAATGATAATAATTCTAAAATTATAGATATAGAATGGGGAAAGGATATATCTTTAAAGTTTGAAAATGAAAAAATCAAAGGTCAAATTAAAGTTATTAAATTAAGTTCAAATGATAATAAATATACAAGTATACTTGCAAAATCTCCAATAAAGGATGTCGTATTTGAAGTATTAGACAGTAATAATAAAGTGGTAGATACGATTATAACTAACAAAGATGGTGTTGCTACAACTAAAGATTTAGTAAAAGGAAAATATAAATTAAAGGAAGTAAAACAGGGTAAGTATTATTTATTAAATGAGGAAATCTTTGAAATAGAAATAAAAAATCATAAAGAAGTTATAGAACAAATTGTATATAATGATAGTGTGGATATTGATATAGAAATAGAAAAGACAGGATTTATTGAAACACAAAATAAAGACAATATATTTTATAATTTTAAAAATATCCATAATAAGTCAAATGTACCACTTAATAATTTCACTTGGAATGATACTTTACCAACTGATGCAATCAGACTTGATAAAATATATACTGGTACTTGGAATGAAAAATTAGAGTATAGCATTTGGTATAAAACTAATAAAAATGATTTTAGAATGTTTATAGATAAGCTAGATTCGGAAAGAGTATATGAATTAGATTTTAACAAATTAGAATTACAAGAAGATGAGTATATAACAGAATTTGAATTTAGATTTGAAACTGTAAAAATAGATTTTCATGAAATTGAAAGTCCTATTGTATATGTAAATGTTTTAGATGGCTTAAAAAATGGTTATGTCTTTACTAATAACACGAGAGTGTCAGGTGATTATCTTGAAGAACATATTGAAGATAAAGATAAATGGACAACTATTATTTATAATAAAAAAGTTATAAAAGGAAAAGAATTACCAAAGACTGGCATATAAAAGTACCCACTATTCTTTAAAATAAGAATAGTGGGATTAAAAGATTAATTAAACGTAATAAGGTAAAGCTACGACATAAACACTTACATTTGTATAAGTGTTGGATTCATACCAAAATCTATAACTTTGCGTGTTTGGAGTTATATTTTTAGCTGTAAATGAGTATACTTCATTCTGGTTAGAAGCTGTAGCACTTCCTTTTGAAAAATATTGCTGACCATATTCAAATAAAGCAAGATTTACCTTGTATCCTGAACTAGAATCGCTAGGAACTACGAATTTATATGATACAGCTATTCTATTTCCATCATATTCTCTGTAAGCCCCCCAATTACTTCTTGAAAAAGTAACCCATGATGTCAGCGGATTATCATGAGTGATAGATAAAGTACTTATATTATCCGCTGAATCTAATTTTATGAATTGAGGATTACCAATTGAAGTAGCTTCAGACCGTATGTTGTTTATTAATTCTGTTGCCATTTCCTGCATGTCAGAATCAATATTCACATCATTCGAATTGATAGAAGGTGTTTCTACTGCTAAAACCGTTGAACTAGCAGAAAATAATAATGTTAGTACAAGGATTAATGATAATATTATTTTTGTAGATTTTTGATTGGATTTTTTCATTTGATTTCCCTCCTACTTTATTAAAGTAATATGAAATATAAAATTAGACATTAGGGCTTCTGACATGGTTCATATTAATGAATCCTCCTTTTTATAATATTAATTAATATTTAATAAATAACCAATGTATTTATATTATATATTTGAATACTTAATATTTAAAGTAAAATGGAAAAAGATAGAAAAAAATAGAATAAAGTAGATAAAATATATAATTAAATTAGAATTATTTATTGTTTAATATATAAAGGTGTGGTATAACTATATATAAGGTGTAAATAATGAAAAAGAAAGTAATTAGTATTATATTAATTGTTATTTTGGCAGTAGTATTATTTTGTGTAGCTTTTGTTTTAACTTGGTCTCATTTTAAAAAAGAGAGTTTGTTAAATAGTAAATTAAAAAAAGTAAGTGAAGATTTAGAAAATATAGAAAAAGTAAGTAGATACAATAATCCTATTATTCCAAATGGATTTCATAAAGTAGAAACTGACAGTGCAAGTTGGATATTAGATGAAGAAGGAAATCCAAGAGGATGGAATAATGGACTAGTCATTGAGGATGATATAGGTAACCAGTTCGTTTGGGTGCCATATGATAAGAGTTACCAAAATGGGTATGATAAACTAAAAGATTATTTAGATGATGAGTTTCAAGTAAAAAAACAAATAAAAAAATTTGGAGGCTTTTATATTGCAAGATTTGAGGCAGGTGTTCCCGTAGAAAGGCAAACTACTTTACAAAATATTTCTGTTGATATTAGTGATAATGAAGGAGTACCTGTGAGTAAAAAAGGAGTCATCCCCTGGAATTATATAAGCAAAGAGAATTCAAATAAAAATGCTAATTTAATGTATAAAGACAATGTATATGTAGATGGAAATTTACTTAATGTAAAACAAAGAGCAATTGTTGATGAGTGGTTAAAAAATTCAGGATATGACTTTAATAATCTAAAAGAATATGGAAATTATTCTAATTCTGAATTTATATTTAACTGTTTTTACTCTAATGATTTAGGGCAGAATTATAAGTTAGAAAATAATTTACAAGAAAAAAATGAAAATATAATAATAACTACAGGAGGCGTCGAACACTTTAAAGTAAATAACATATATGATTATTTTGGAAATGTTGGCGAAAGTACAAAAAGTATAGGAGAAAATAACGAGTTTATCTGTTATTCATGTGGTGGATATTATGATAGTTCAGATAAAATGGATACATATACACATGCTTGGGCAAATTCAAAAACAGGTTTTAGAGTATATTTAATTATAAAATAAAAAATAATAATCTTGCAACACATGTAAGATTATTATTTTTTGAGTATTTCATTTATAAAAGACTTCGACGTAACTTTATTATATGAAAAAAATTTATTTAATGCATCAGGGTTAGTATATTTGTTTAATGCATCTATAGATTTGTCAATTGACCATTTTACGTGTAAGTTTGATTTTGCATTAGTTTTCTCGGCCACTTTTTCATATAAATTTGTTTCTAAAGGAGTAATTAGGGTCTTGTTTTTAATACACAGTTTTATACTCTCAATAATATAACGGTAACCTGGACTACTTTTATTAAAATAGAAATTTTTTAGTAGTTCCTTAATTTTTAATTCTACCTCATCATTATCTTTTTCTTTTCTTATTCTTTCTAAATTTTCAATTAAAGAATTAAAGTTTATGGGTTTTGTGAATATATTTTCAAGCTTTATATTTAATTTAATAATTTCAGGTAATAAGCTAGTATCACCTGTTATAACAATTATTTTAGGAAGTGACCTTTGGGCCTCTAATTTAGAAATTAATTCAATACCATTAAGTTTGGGCATTTGTAAATCTAATAATACTACATCAGGGGAATGTGTTAATAAATAATTGTATGCATCCTCACCATTAGATGAAATGTTTGTGATTATAAATTCATCTTCATTGTAATTTTTTATTTGGTTAAAAAGAAGTTGGTTAAGTTCTAAATTATCATCTACTATTAATATTTTTAACATTTAAAATCACCATGCTAGATTATATAGCAATTTAAAGCCAAAATCAATTATATTAATAATAATGATTATAAATTCTAGCTACTTTTTTCTACTTTTTTCTATCTTTTTCCGCTTTTATTTATTTCTAATGTTTAGTGATGTATAATGTATATTACACTAAATTTATATTAAGTGTTAATTAACATTTATAAAGGAGGAGCTTAATTATGGAGCACATACGGTCACCAAATTTTTAAAGTAATAACAAGTAAAAATATTTTATAACTTCAGGAGGAATAATAATGCTAAAAAATAAATATTTTAAATTTATACTCTCAACTATGTTAGTTGTAACCATGTTAGTTTGTAGTAATATAGTAG
>ERZ1034984.1549-NODE-1549-length-21030-cov-5.913278_pt1 | contig 21030 bp, 18 predicted proteins | sample MGYA00520589_ERZ1034984 | MGnify/ENA primary metagenome ERZ1034984 (study PRJEB33766, sample SAMN09781790) | gut metagenome | biome: gut microbiome | host: Homo sapiens | place: Madagascar | study: EMG produced TPA metagenomics assembly of the PRJNA485056 data... | reverse complement strand
TGCCGTTGCCGGAGGCAATGTGGATGTGGTCAAGGTCTTTAATCACGGCAATGCTGTTCACATCGTCGGCGTTGGCGCAGATGTGGAAATAATCCGCCAGCAGGCCGACATTTTCATTGGCCACATCCTGCTGCAGCACAGCGCCCTCGGCCACGGTGCAAATCATATTGGTTTCCTTGCGGCTCAGCGGCTCAATCACAACCTTGATGCCGTACTTTCCGGCAATCTCGCCGGTCAGGCGGCAGACCTCCACCAGCCGCTTGTAGGCGTCCAGAAATTTGACGTCCAGCGGGCAGGTGCGGCATTTGCCGCTGCCAAACACCACAATCTTACCGTTCAGGTCGGCAATCATGGCCATGGCCTTTTCCAGATAGGCGGTCAGCTCCTCGCGGGTGGTGGAGCCGTCCACCAGATTCATCGTCTTGGGGAACAGGATGTTGAAACATTCCGCCTGCAGGCCGCTTTCGGTCAGCGCCTTCTTTCCGGCGGCGTAGGCTTCGGGATCCAGCCCCAGCGTTTTTGTCACTGAGAGCTCGATGTAGTCATAGCCCAGCTCCCGGACCAGCCCGGCATTTTCAATGCCGGTGCAGATACCGTATCTCATATGCGCACCTCCTCAGTGCAGCTCGACGCCGTTTTCCGTCAGCGTCAGCACCTTGCCATCCGCCAGCGTAACCTCGGCGGCATCGCCCTTGATGGCGGCCTGCGCCTTGGTGCCCGCCGGGGCCAGCACCGTGACAAAGTGGATGGGTGCCTTGCCCGCGTGCTTGGCAATCAGCTGCGGGATGGGCTTGCGCCACGCGTAGCCGTAGCTGATCCAGCCGCCGATGGGCTCCTCGCTGCCCTCAAGGATCTCAAAGTCGAGGGGCTTGTCAGCCTGCACGGTCACGGTGTAGGGGCGGCCCTTCTGCGAAGTGTAGGCGAAGCTCTCGCCATCCTGCTCAAGGTGGCCGAACGCGAAGTTGTAATACAGCCGGATGTCATGCTCGCTGTGGCAGATGCCGGTCACGCGGTCCTCAATCACGAAGATGTCCCCGGCCAAGCGCACAACGCGGCGGCGGTGGAACATCGGGTCGTCCATAAAATCGTAGCCGTTGTGGGAAATGTCAATCAGCTGATAGTTCTCGTTTTCCTCAAAGGCGTGCAGATAGGTGCGCACGCCGCGGGTGCGGGTCACGCCGGGCACGGTGCCCATCTCGTGGTCATCCACATACAGGGTGTTGTGCGCCTTGGCGGACAGGAAGTAGTGCCGCCAGTCCTTCCAGCAGGAGCTGTTGTAGATGTAGCGGCCGGAGTCGGTCAGGATGTCCTCGCCCTGAATGTGCACCTCGACATGGCCGGTGTCATTGTGGGAGTGGGAGCTGACCTCGCCGCGCTCGAGCTGGATGCCGTGTACGTGGAAGTAGCTGTCCTCGGGGCCCCAGCCGGTGCGCATCACGTAGATACCGGCGGGAATGTACTTGTAGTTGCGCTGCGTGGGAGGTGTGCCCTCCTTGCCCGCGGTGGCCATAAAGTGGAAGTCCTCGCGGCCTGTTTCCTCATACCATGTGCGGAAGTAAGCGCGCATCTCGTTGAGGTCATAGGGGTCAAAGGTCAGGTTCATGCCCTCATACAGCGAGGTATCGCACCGGCGGGTGGTCAGATCGTCGCGGTCGGCATCGCCAATCATCGGTGTGGACAAATCCGGCTTGACAAGGCTCATAATGAACTGTGCGGATTTTTCCAGCGTCGGCTCCATATAGGGCGGCACCGGGATGTTGTTCAGCTTGCACAGGCGGTAGCACTGGAAGTAGACGCCCGCCGCCACCATGTGGTAGATGGGGGTGCGCTCCATATGGATGCCGTCATTGTCGAAGGAATACTTGACCTCCTGCATGACGCGGCGGTAGCCGGTCATGAACCAGTCGGACTTGATTTCCGGGAAGAGGATGCCACATTCCAGCAACGTGCCGGATTCCATCGTGAGCCAGTTGGAGGATTTCTTGTGGTTGCTGTAGTGGGTCATCAGGAAATCCGCATGGTCACACAGCAGCGAAAGGAAGGTCACCCACCCCTCGCGGTCCCATGCCGGCGAAGAGCGGAACGCCTCCATGCAGGGCAGCCAGACCGTGTAAATACGCATGGCCGTCTCAATCGTGCGCCAGGAGTGGCCGGGGAACTTGTACTTGGCGGCGGCGTCCTCCTCATTCTCCATGAAGGGGCCCACCGGCCACGCCTTGCCCCACTCGGTCATCTCATGCAGGAACTCCCGCGTGTACTTTTCGTCCTTGGTCAGCGCATAGGCGCGGGCCAGCGGCTGCCAGTAAATATGGCGGTAGAGCGACCATGTCCACTCGTTGTCATGGGAGGTATGCTCTGTCGGGTTGAAGAACCAGTCAATCTCACCGTCAAACTTGTGGCCGTAGATATAGTGGTCCAGCGTCTCCTGCGCGTCCTCCAACAAGCCGTCCACCTTGCAGGCTTCCAGCTCCTTGGCGGTAAACAGGTACTTTGGGCTGGTTCTGGTGCGGAAATGCGCAATCACCGCATCCATCGCGCCCTCGGCGTCTCCGTTTTCATACAGGGTTTTGGCCTGCTTCAATCCCGGGTAATCGTAGTTGATTCGCGCAAGCAAATCTTCCATTCTGCTCATTGTATTATCTGCACCCCATCTTCTTAAAGAAATGGCATCCGAAAGTGATGCCTTCCGAATGCCATTTGTTGCTATGATTTATGCGTTACTGCATTGGGAATCAGTTGGCCATGTAAGTGTCATAGGCTTCCTGCATCATCTGGATAGCTTCCTCGATGCCGGCATCCTTCAGCTTCTGCTGGTAGGAATCCCACTCGCTCATCGGGGTGGTGCCGCAGATGAAGCTGGCTTCCATCTCATCAGACAGCGTCTTGACCTGGCTCATAATTTCGGAATAGCGGTCCTGGTTTTCCTCGGAAACGGACGTCGGCGGGAACATATGCTCGCCCATATCGGTCTTCATGGAAAGCTCAAGAGCCTTCTTCTGGTTGTCCTGTGCGTAGTACTGCTCAATGTAGTCCTCGCTCTGGATGCCTGCGCCGGAGGTGGAGGTTCTGGTGTAAGCAGCCAGTGCCTGTGCCTGGCTCCAGCCATCGGGGTTGTTCATGATGACGTCGGTGTAAACGGGCTTGCCATCGACCATCTCATAGCTTTCGCCCTCGATACCGAAGTTGTAGCAGATCTGGCCTTCCTCACTGTACAGCCAGTCGAGCAGCCAGACAGCAGCTTCGACGTTCTTGCACTGGGAGGAGATAGCGGCGGAAGCACCGGACTGGTCATAGATGTTGTTCATCTTGGAGAACTTGGCGTTCTGACCCTTGGTGGAGGTGACAGGCGCAGCAGCCTGAATGTACTCTTCCTTGAAGTTGGGGTCGGCCTCCATCATAGCCTTGGTGTAGTTGCCGAGGCCCTGGCCGAACGGAGCGTAGCCCAGGATGCAGTTGCCTGCAACGAAGTCAGTCTGGGTGGATTTCTTGTCGGCCTGCATCCAGTCATTGTCCAGCAGACCCTCGCTGTACCAGTCGGCCAGCTTCTGGATGAAGTCCTTGCGGCTGTCCTCAATCAGGCCGTTCTTTACAACGCCGTCCTCGACGTAGAAGCTGCCCCAGTTGTCATAGGCGGCGCTCCAGACGTCCTTGACCCACTCTTTACGGGTGGTAAACGGCTTGCTGAAGCCTGCAGCCTTGGCGGCGCGCAGGACCTCTTCCCACTCGTCCATCGTCTCGGGAACCTCATCGAAGCCGAGCTCTGCGAGCTTGTCAGCGCGATAGGTGAAGCCGGAGGAGAACTCCGTCTTGTTGGGGGATTCCAGACCGCGCAGGCAGGGGAAGCAATAATAGTTGCCGGCGGAGTCCTTAATCATCTTGCCAACCTCGGGGTGTGCGTCAATCACGGCGCTGAGGTTGGGGGCGCCCTTCATATAATCATCCAGCGAGATGATAACGCCATCGTTGACGGCAGCGCCAGCGCCGCCGGAGTAGGTCGTCCAGGTGTACTCAATGATGTCGGGGAACTCACCGGAGGCCAGCATAACGGCAAATTCCTCTGCCTCGGAGCCCTGCGTGGGATGCTGGAACTCAATCGTGATACCGGTGCGCTCCTGCACATACTTGGCCCACGGCGTCTCGCCGAGGTTGGAGAAGTTGTCGGAAACGTTGCCGTTCAGGGTGGTGTACCAAGTCAGCGTCGTGCCCGCATAGGGCTTGTCGTTGTCGGTCGTGGCGTTTTCCTCGGCAGTGGCGGCAGAGGACGCCTCAGTGGAGGCTGCCGTGGATTCTGCCGTAGAGGAAGCAGAACCGCCGCAGCCGGCCAGCGTTGCGCCCACCATGGCCGCTGACATTCCCAGTGCCAGAGCGCGCTTGAGTGTGCTTTGCTTTTTCATAAGTCTTTTCTCCTTTTTTCTATTTATCCCCGGTTGGAATCTGGCTGTGAAAGCATACACCGGGTTTTGAAACAAGTAATAAAGCGGTCATGCAGCCCCTTGACTGCGTGGAAGGTATCATCATCCTCGCGGATGTCCTCCACCTCGTCCTGCGGTAGCACGGTGATGGGCAGCTTTGCGATTTTCTCCACTGCCTCCAGATGCGGAATCGCGCATTGTACCGTACACACCGGGTGTGTCCCCTGCCGCACGGCGTCAATGGCATCGTAGAACTTCTGTAAACGCTCACCCTTGGGAATCTGACCGTAGTCAATGCGGGTGCCATCATCGCCTATATAAATGTATTCGGCCACGGGCCCCTGCCCGAAATCCTTGCCAAAATAGACGGTACCCTTTTCAAAGCGATATTCCGCCGTGGGGCCGAGCTTTTTGTCCTCTATTGCATGGGCTGTACCGTACCAGAGTGGCACACCCGAGATGGTTTTCGCCTGCACGGTGATAATATCGAAGTTTTCCACACTGCGGTTGCCCTTGTACGGCTCTGCCTGTACCTCGGCCAGCTCCGCGGCGCGTTCCATCTGGTCGCCCAGCAGGAAGGTCATAACCTGGAACTGGTGGGCGCAGGCGTTGTTGAAGGGGCTGTCATTCACGGCGCAGCCCTTCACCTCAATGCGTCCTGCCCAGCCGTTGCGGGCGTAGTATTTATCGCCGCGCCGCATCGCGTGCAGTGCCTTCATATATACCGGCTTGCCGAACCGGCCATCGAGAATATCTTTTTTAAGTGCCAGCACATCGCGGGAGTAGTTGAGCTGGTACCCGACCGAGATGAACTTGCCGGTTTTCTCTGCCAGCTGCTCCAGCTTGTGTGCGCCCTCCACCGAGGTGCAGACCGGCTTTTCCGTCAACACGTTGGAGCCGTGCGTCAGGCAGGTGACAATCTGTGCATAATGCAGATGGATCGGCGTGGAGATTACTGCTAAGTCCGCGGTGTGTTCCTGATAGAACTCCTCCGGCGTCTTATAAATCGGAATGTTCTGTTCATGAATGATGGGATATAAGTCTGCCGCGTTGGGAACGACCTCGCAGATTCCCTCAATTTTAATGCCCGGAATCTCGCGCTCACTGACTTCTTTGATATAGTTGCTGCCGTATCCGCAGATACCCATCAGCAAAATCTTTACAGGCTGCTCCATTGCTGCCATCCTCCATCGTGACACTGCCCATTGGCTGGGCGTTTCTCACTGCACCCTCATTGTACCGCCACATTTTTGCCGTGTAAACAGACAGCTTCTTTTCTATGTGACAATTTTTGTCACATAGAAAATTCGTTGTTGCTCCGTACCATTTTACGTGTCATTTTTTGTAACCTTTAATTTCGGCGCCATTTTCCGGGCATTTTCCCGGTTAATTTTTCTCACCGCCCGCCCGCAATTTTAGCCGCCTCTCCCCTGCCGTTTTTCATTTTTTGACACCTTCAGCACCGCAGCAATTTTTGTCACGTGTCATTTATATTGTCATCTGCAGTATTTTTTCACGCAATTTCACACAAAAAAGCACCCTGCCCACCACAGGCAAGGTGCCGAAAACATAAATTTAAATGTACTGCGCGGCTTCCCCGTTAACAGGGACCGGTGTTTGGCACCGCAGAATGCTGCACAGGCCCCTTATTATTCAGGCGGCGGAGCGGTTGTTCTGCGATAGTCTGGTTGCTTTTACACAGAAAACGCTTCGCAGAATTTCTCCCGGCGCAGAAAATAACGTTCAAACATTTCGGGGCGCGGGGCAGCTTTCATCAACCGGTGCGCCAGCACGCAGGCAGCGGGCAGCATTTCATTGCCCGGTGGCAAGAGCAGCACAAAGCCGGTTGCCAGACGGTCGCAGGGTAATGCGAAGCCACTGCAGCCACAGGGGTTAGCAACTTTTACAAAAGCCTTGCTCGGTGTTCCCGCTACAATCTGCGGCGCACAGCCTGCAAACGAACGAGGGATGGTTTCATCGACCGAAAAAACATCAATCGGGCCTTCCAGAGAAAGATACAGACGGTGCGGGTTCTCTCGTATGAGCTGTTGCAGCTGACGTGAGAGTGTCACTCTGTCATAGGGCGTATCATATTGAATTTCCTGCCAATCCCATTGAATATTTCCAGAAGGCAGTTTTTCCAGATAGGTGCGCAGTTCTGCCGTGCAATCTCCGCCGTCCGGCATAGGCATACAGCCCGGAGCAGGAATTGCCACAGATACTTTCTGCATATGATTTTCGTTTTGTATGGGTGTACCGTATAATAGCTCTGTTGCTTCCAGGACCATATCCAGCGTACAGCCTATTACACCCAATCCTGCCATAAAGGGAATGCCGTCTGTGGAGCGCCCCTGACCGCCTCGCAGACCGATACCATTTCCCATAAACGCCGGCAGATTTGTTGCCAGGGCAGGAGCCAACACGCTTCCTCCGCCGTCTGTACCCAGGCACAAATCAATCGCGCCCTTCAGAATATTGACAGCACCGCCGCTGGTGGAGCCTGTCATAGGGCGGTAGGTCAACGGGTTGACCAAGTCAGTATCTACACTCCGGCCTAAGGAAGCCATTTTATCTACTGTCAGCCACAGATAATCCGGGCTCTGCCGCATACGCTCAAACAGGTGGCCGGGAATCCCATTTGTATTCTTTACACCAAAAATCCGTGCGTCATTTCTTTTTGTTTTCGCCTCGGCCTGCCAATCCGGGTTCAGTGCCACAACGCTGCGGCCCAGCTCGGCCTGTGCCAAAGCGGCCGCACGTTCTATGCGCTGCTTATCTATCGCCATTGTGTTCTCCTTCAAAAAAAGGCAGGGGTCTGCTCCCCTGCCCGGCTATACTTCTTTTTTCAGCGCAAGCCTTACCGTAGCAGCGGCAAAAAGCTCGTGCCGTTCTGCGGCGCAGGGGCGTGGAAGTAGTCTGCTGCCGTTGCGCCGACATCCGACAGCGTTGCTCTCTCACCAATACACTGCGGCTTCTTGTGTGACCCTGCAATCAGCAGCGGCACCTTTTCCCGCGTATGGTGCGGATGCCCAATCGTCGGGTCATTGCCGTGGTCGGCCATAACAACCATAATATCATCCGGCTTCAGTGCTGCACGAATCTTGCCGATTACTTCATCTGCCACCCGCAGCTTGTGTGCATACTCTGCAACGTTTTCTCCATGTCCGGCAAGATCTGTTTCCTGCACGTTCGTGCAGATAAAACAGCTTTCCGGCTTTTCTACAAGCTCCAGCGTGTGCATCAGCACATCATGGGTGTCTACCATCGGCAGGCTTACGCCATATTCGTTGGCGCAAACATCGGCCACCTTGCCGGAAAGGTAGACGGGTATTCCCATTTTTCCCAGAATATGCGGCACCTGTACCTTGGGGTCTACACCGTAGCCCATATGAATGCAATGATAATCATCGTCATATACGCCGGAAGCTGGTGCATTGACACCGATGAAATCACCATGAACCTCCACCGCATTCAGCAGATTCTGCAGATGCACGCCGCGTCCGCCGAATGTGATTACACGAGGGGTTTTGGCAATACTGCGCACAATATGCCCGATTTTGAGCTCTTCCTCAAAGGGAATATCATCAATCGCGGCCGTCACATTGAAGGCCTGACCAGGGTCGCACTCTACGTTATCTGCAACCGTGCAGGCTTCGTTGACAATAATAAAGCGCTTGCCGTCCTGCTCATAGAACCGCGTGTGGTAGCCTGCCTGCTGCAAAGCCGCATTGATATCGTCGATCTTATTCTTGATGGGCTCACCGAAAGGAATCGCAGGTTTCGTGCCCATAATTTCCTGATGTCCGAAGAAGGTGTCGGCACCGTAGTGGGTCAGTCTCGCAGAGCCATATGTTGCCTCCGGCGCAAAGGGAAGCCCCGGGAATTCCTTACCTACCACATTTGCCAGTCCCAATGCAGCCAGATTCGGAAGCTTCAAATCCGGTGTATGCTCAAAAATATGTACACAGGTATTGGCCCCCAGATCCGCCGGGCGCACCTGCGGCACATCTGCCATTTGCCCTGCACCAAAGCCATCCAATACAATAATAATGAACTTTCCCATTTTTTGTTCCTCTTTTACTAATCCGTTGTGTAAACCATCAACGCATTTGTTGGCCTAAGGCATTCCAGATGCCAAGGCATTCCGGTTTACCGGTTGACAGGCCTTTAACCACAGCCACCTCACTGCGTGTCACAAAAATCTGTGTGCGGAAGCACAGCAGAACGCCATCCCCCACATTGCAGGGGGCCTCTAATTCAAAGTGGTAGTCAATGCTCTCATCCGTAGGCGGTACTGCTGTTACCAGCTTTGCATTTTCCAGATTTGTTCCGACCAGCGCATTTTTCATATGGCCGCGGCGGTAATGCCCACCGGCATAGCAGAAGGAAACATCGCCCAGAGTATGGCTGACCTCGCTCACATACAGATAGGCCGGCCTCTCCACCGCGTCACTGTGGGTAGCGTGGTAAGGCGTTGTACCCGTCAGGCCATGGCCTGGCTCCATATGAGTCGCCCCCGCCGCGGCAGCCAACGGTATGCTATGCACACAGCTGGCAGAAGGCATATTCAACTGCAAATTCTGGTAGCCGCGACCACGCAGATACTCTGCAGCCTTCTGCACTGTTTTCAAATTGGGGGTCGGGCAGATATCCACCTTGCCCTCATCATACAAAAAGCAAGGGAAGGAGCAGACGCCTGCAATACGCACACCCGGAATTTTCTCGATTTCGTCTGTGATTTGTGCCAGCTCTGACAGCCAAAAACCGCCGTATTGTCCCGAATACAGCATATCTCCCTGGTCTAATACACGCAGCATAATGGGTTGTACAAAGGCGTGTTTCTGCGCGCTTTCCCCAATCTGACGCACTTTATCCAGTGTATACACTGTCATTATATCAGGCCGCGCGGCCACAATCCTGTCCATAGCCGCTGTGGGGACCTGTACCAGATGGCCGACATTTCCTACAGGGATGTGATTTTCTATCATGGTAAGTGCTTCACGGTAATCCACACAGACCGCCCCTGCAAAGCCAATATCCATCAGCGCCTTGGCAACAACCGGGTTGCGCCCTATCTGTTTCAGCATAAAATACAGCCGAATACCGTACTTATCCGCTTCTGCTTTCATGGCCGCTGCATTCTGGCAAATGGTGTCCAAATCCAGCAAGTAAGTGTCTGGTAAAATCTTCCCCTGTTGCTGCCATTTCAACCCAAGCTCCGCCAAAGGACGATTTCTTTCCAGCAACGTTTGCAAAAACACAGTATCAACTCCTCTGTGGTAGAATTCCTTACACTTTAGATTATAGCATACTTTTCTCGGCAAATCAGCTGTCTGTTATGCCTCCGTGCTCTTTTTCACGGCCTCTCGCAAAATTCGCAGAATCGTTTGCGGGCCTGCACGCATCACGTTAATGCGAATCATGCGCTTTTCCCATGTGGGATCCTTAGCGCGGAAGGTACCGCTGATCCGATAAAACATCGGCACAAATTCATACCGGCTTTCACAGCCTACCGGATGTGGTGCAGCCCCCAGCAACGGTGCCGCTGCAAGGACACTTTCTGCCATATCGCAGTCGAATTCTACAATAACTGCCTTGCTTTCCGCATTGGCAACATAAGCCGCCTTCACGTGCGGAACTGCGCCCTCATTCAGCAGCTGTGCAACCTCATGGCAGGTACGCCCTGTAATAGCAAGAGCAACAGGCGCATAAATCAGTCCGCGCAGCGCGGCCATTGCCTCATGCCCCTGCACCTGACTGCCGCCGGAATACTGCATTTTGTATACTTTATCAACAAATTCCTTTTTTCCGACTACTGCGCCCACACCCTCCGGGCCCAGAATCTTGAAGCAGGAGAAGGTAGAAAGCACCGCCCCCGCCTGGCAGCCGATTTTCTTGATTTTCAGCGCCGCATAATTGTCATCTGTCACAACCGGCACACCGGGAGCAAGTTCATTGCACAGGGCAATCACCTGGCAGCTGTCATAGCTGTCATCCGGCTTCTGCCGTGCCTGCTGTACCAATACCGCATCAATTTTTCCACGGTTTTCTTCCAGTACCGCCCGCAGATTATCCAAATCGTTGAAATTTGCCGTCAGCAGCTTCAGTCCCATCGTCTGTGCCGTCACGCCTGTTGTCGGGTAAATCGGCGCATCATGGATAAGCAGCGTGCCACCCGGCTGTACGACGGCAGCCAGCGCCCAGCGCAGCGCACCTGTACCAGCACCGCGTACCAGGCAGGCAGCCTCTGCATCGAAGGTATCTGCAAATACCTGTTCAACACGCATTGTCTGCAGTGGCTTGTTCGTGCCACGCACCACACCCAGATCGCCAAGGTCCAGCACCTGATGGCCCTCAAATCGCCGTGTTGCGCTGTCCACAATTTTGAATTGGAGCTCGGTTGCTTCCTCTACGGTACGGGAATATAACGGATACGTTTTCATCCTGCGTACTCCTTACTTTTCAATATTGAAAATTCGTGCAGGGTTTGCAACCAGCAGCTTATTCAAATCGGCCTCAGTGACGCCACGATTCTTCAGCATCGGCACCACACGTCCCAGCACAGCAGTATAGCCAAATTTGCCATTGGCTGTCAGGTAAGATTTCCTGGAAATATCGTTGGAGAGCATAATGTGGTCACCCCAGCCCTCATCAAGCAGTCTGCAAAGATTATCCGCACGGATTTCATCGGCCAGATACGCAATTTTACCGCAGGTATCAAACGCAATGTTCACACCGGTTTTCAGAACCTCGCGATAATATTCCATATCGTTTGCAAGATCCAGATGGCCCAGAACGATTTTCTCAGGATTCTGCCCATTCTTTTGCAGCAATGCACTCTGCTCCAATCCCATCTTGCCCATCTGGCAGTGGGTTGTCACCGCGCACCCACAATGCGCTCCGGCCCGGGCCGCGGCGCTCAGAACCTTTGTTTCGCTCTCTGTCAAGCGGTCAGCTTCACCGGCCACCTCACCGATAACACCGGCCTTAATGCCTGTGTCATCAATGCCTTCTGTCAAATCGTGCACAAACTGTGCCTGAATTTCTTCAATCGTGCCGTTTCGCACCCAGTCCGGGTGATACACATCCAGATAAAACCCCGTAGCACAGACAATATGTACGCCTGTTGCCTTACTGAGCTGCTGCAAAGCGCGGACATCACGCCCCATGTCATTGCAGCTCACCTCAATAAAGGACTGCACCCCTAACGATTTGGCCTTCAGCACTTCATCGCGAATCAATGGAGAATCCGTAAATACAGAATCCGGATCATTGCGCACGGTAGAGAGATTCACCGCCAGATGCTCATGGCACAACGTAACGCCCAGCTCTTCCGGCCGGATTTCTCCCAAAACAGTTTGGATCATAGCAAAATGCCTTTCTATTTTAAAAAAGATACGGGGCACGGGCGCATAACGCCGTGCCCCGTGGACTCAGGAACAAATCGGATTGATTACAGTTGCTCTTATGCGGCCAGCGTTACCAGACCAACAAGGTACAGCAGGTTCAGGATAATGCCGGTGCCAATCGCAAAGACAGGGCCGATTGCCATCTTCATAATCTTGCGGCCGGTAATCTCGTTGATGAGGTAAATCGTCGCAGCAATCATAAACGCCAGCGTTGTATTGCCAACAGCATTGCCCATCGTGATAACCGCGTTCAGAGAGCCAAAAATCAAAGCAAACTCGACGCAGGTGCCCATTGCAGAACGAATGTTATCGGAAGCATCACGCATAGAGGGGAAGTTGCCAAGGAACTTACCAACCAGGCTGAGCAGCATAACCTCAACGAAGATGATAGCAGCGCCCAGAATAGCAGCAACAATGGGGTTGGGGGCCAGATAGCCTGCCACATACACAAAGGTGAAGCCAGCCACACCGTAAACGCCGGTGGTGATAGCAGTGGTAGCAATCAGGGGGATAAAGCTAATGCCGCGGAAGAACTCGTTCACAGCTGCTGTTTTGACCAGCTGGGAAGCAGCAGCGGCATCGGCGCTGGCATAAGCATCAGCCAGATTGAACATAGAAACAGTGGAGCCTGCAAAGACATGAACATTACATACCAGCGCAATCAAGGCACCGGCAGCCATCAGGAACGGAACATTCTTGCGGATACGGGCAACACGCTCAGAGAACACGTTGTCATCCAGAGAGGTGTCCTTCTTCTTTTCCTTCAGGTCCTTGGTAATGGCTAGCGCAACCAGCGCAACAACGCCAACCAGCATAGTCCAAGAGTCAGCGCTGATAGAAGCCTTCGTGGGGCCAAAGGTCCAGGTGGGGCCAAGTACACGGAACAGCATAACAATGACGGCGGTAACGATGCCCTTGACCAGACCGAACTGCATAACGATTGCAACAATCGGGAACACTGCGAAACCGGTAACAATGTAGCCGCCCAGCTCGCCCATGGCGCCAATGAGGTCAATCGGCAGACCAGTCAGCACGGTATTGATACCGGTGATACCGGTCAGGCACAGGATGCCCCACAGTGCGCCGAAAATCGGTGCCATCCACTTTTTGGGGCAGGCAACGCCGATAATATCGGTAGCCAGGAACAGCAGCCAGGGGTTCAGCAGATTGGTGGAAAGAGCGTTGCCGATACCTACGGATGCGATGAAGCCAACGCTCAGGCCGAACGCGATGGACGCGAACTCCGCACGGCTCATACGGCCTTCGAGGTATTCGGGAACGACGGGACGGATGCCATCATGGAAGCACGCCATACCCATGTGCGACATAAACGATGTCAGCGCACACAAAGCGGCAACCAGAATGACGTTGATTACGGTAATTTGCATACTTGATTCCTCCTCAGTATTTTTTAACCGTATTATCAGCCCTGCTTCTTCATCAGAGCCTGAACCAAAATAGGAACAGTGGCATCAATGCTTTGCACAGTCATACCAAATGCAATTTTGCCGCTGTCAACAAATCCCTGAATTTCCTTGGGATCCGGCCGACTTGCATTTTTGCATACCGTGCAGCACTTGCTGTAGCCAAGCATACCAATCAGGATGGAAATAGCTGCGCCGCCGCCGCTTTCACAGGCACCGAAATAGTAATCCACCTCGCCGCGCTTAATCATGCCCACCGCGCTCATATCATTGGTGACCGTGACCTGCGCATCGGGGCACGCCTTCTTGATTGCCTGCTCCATTAAGGGCTTCTGCAAACCGCCAACCGCAATTCTAAGCATAATAAAATACACCCGCCTTTTTAATATTTTCAAACCGATTCCAGAATTGTTCCTATATGTACAAGAACAAAGTCCTGTTCATCGGCCGAGAGCTTATTTGTCATGCTATCCAGAATTTCCTTCTGGATGGTGACTGCTTCTTCATATTTTTCAATTTCCTTTACCTGCCCGAGCACTTCTGCATCAAGCGGTGTAACAATCTCTCCGTCAGCGCTGCGCTTTAGTGCCGCCGCAACGTGTGTTACCAGAACGCCTGTGTTATCATCGTTTGTTTCAATGCCGTGATTCTGTAGGATTTCCACAATTCTGTACAGGTCTGCTTTTCCGGCATCATCTACAAAGCCGCACTCATAAAGGGTCTCAATGCGCTGCTTCAATCCTTCCATAATTTTCTCCGTTTCTCAATAGCAGGCCACGCGCTCACCGCTCATAACCTGCCGTTGTACGTCTGTCAACTTTTCTACTGTAAGATATTCCCGCAACAGATGATTTACCAACATATCGTCTTTCTGCACAACAATTACAGCGCGGTCATCATCATTGCGCGTCTCCTCTGTTAAGGAAAGTGGTCTGCATTCTATGGATGTTCCCTGACCGTCCAAATCATCCTCGTTCCAGATACCCACATCCATTTTGCCCTTTTGGAGCATTGTCATAAACTGCGTGTATTGGGCCGGTACGAACTCAACATTTTTATCCTTGAAAAAAGTCCGCGTCAGATAGCTCTGGTCAACAGAGGATTCATCAATGCCTACCCGGCAGCCCTGCCATTTCCCCGAAAATCCCGGGCGTGTCAACAGAACATGACGGCCAACATAGGTTTGGGCGCCACAGTCCAGCACTTCTCGGATTGGTGTTCCGCGGCGGCAGTATTCCTGATATGCCATACGGCTCATTACGCAGTAGTTGGCGCGTCCTTCCAGTAAGCCGTGAACGCGCGCTTCTGAGCCACGCATAAAGGCAATCAGGTTCGTTATTTCCTCATTATTCAGCAGTGTAAAAAGAGCTGTTGCCAAGCCCTCATACCGGCGGGTATACGGCAATGGCATAGAACCAACGAGATTTTTCACACCGCAGATATTGGCCAGCACATGGTAGTTAATATCCGTCAGAATTGTACCATTCTGGCCGTGCGCCTCCAAGCCAACTGCTCCAGCCTGACGCAGATTATTGATAGCCAGCTGGATATTTCCCCGTGCCGTCTGGCACTCCTCTGTAAGGGCTGTAACCGTCGGGATACGATCCCCCACTGCAATACGGGACAGGATACGTGCCACCTTTTGTGTGGTCTGACCAGCTTTATTACTCAAAACCAACTGCAGCATAACACACCACCGGTTCCCCAAACTAGAATATACAAAATATTGTATATTCACTATAATTATGATATCACATATCCCGACAAAATACTATTGCTATTTTAGACAAACATTTCCCGGTCTTTTGTGCAATTATGACAGTTGTCCACCAGCTGAATATAATTAACGAACAACACTCTGGGCAGTCCATGGCATTATCAGTTTCTGAAGTTCCGTATACGGATGCACTCGACTTTTTCCCCATCAAAGAAGCTAGGCTATCATTAAAAAATTCCGGGCTTATTTTCCCTTTCTGGTAATTGAAATCTCATCATCACTTCGATCAACACCTATAAATGTAGCTAGTCCCTCCGCAAAAGCGTCATCTGATTTTCCCTTTTCCAATTTATCAAGGCTTGGAATAAAAGAATTGTGTATATAATCCTCAGAGTTATATTTTTGTTGTTCTACAGTTGTTTTTTGGGTCGGAACATTTATTGTTTCACCGCAACCTTTATTATTGTCCCTGCTAGTTGTATCTCTTTTTATCAAAGAAAAAAAGCCCATAATAATTGCCGCTACGATTACTGCCACAGCACCAATAACAGCGACTTTAATTTGAATATCTAAGTTATTCCACGCATTAATCATTTTCATGTCCCTTTAGCAAGTCAAGTCATCTTTTTGATTAGCTCTTTACAGTTATCCAATCCATCAACAAATTCTGAAATTTTCAGCTCTGCGGCGATATTACCTGAATCGTGGTCAGCCTTTTTATCCGGCATCACAGCCAAAATGGAAACCACAATAAGCGCAACTAAAACAACTACCGTTACTAGTTGAATTCTTTTGTCTTTCATTCTTTATGTAAGGTTATTGGTTATCTTGTCCTTATGCTTTAGCCAGAGGATATCTCTGTTGCCTGCTGCTCACCACGGAGAGGTAGCATATTTGAGCAGCACAGCCATGTGGCGGAACGCATGGCTGCTATAAGTATTAGTCTCTGCGGAACAGGTCGCGGGTATAGACCTTTTCCTGTACGTCATCCAAGCAGCTATCATAGCGGTTGGCGATGATGGCCTGACTGCGCTTCTTGAACTCCTCAAGGTCGTTCACGACCTCGCTACCAAAGAAAGTGGTGCCGTTCTCCAAAGTCGGCTCGTTGATGATCACAGTTGCACCCTTTGCCTTGATACGCTTCATGACGCCCTGGATGGAAGACTGGCGGAAGTTGTCGGAGTTGGACTTCATAGTCAGACGGTACACACCAATAACACATGGCTTCTCCTGCGACTTGTCGTATTCATTGTCCTCGCCGTAGCCGTAGTACCCTGCCATCTGGAGTACACGGTCAGCAATGAAGTCCTTGCGAGTACGGTTGGATTCCACAATGGCTTCAATCAGGTTTTCAGGCACATCAGCGTAGTTAGCCAGAAGTTGCTTGGTGTCCTTAGGTAGGCAGTAACCACCATAGCCAAAAGAAGGATTATTGTACTGATCGCCAATGCGCGGGTCAAGGCAAACACCCTTGATAATTTGCTGAGTATTCAAGCCCTTCATTTCAGCGTAAGTATCCAGCTCGTTGAAGTAAGACACACGCAGAGCCAGATAAGTGTTAGCAAACAGCTTGACAGCCTCGGCTTCCGTAAAGCCCATGATCAGAGTGTCGATGTTTTCCTTGATGGCACCTTCCTGCAACAGGCCTGCAAAGGTGTTGGCTGCTTTTACCAAGCGAGCATTGTCCACATCGGTGCCCACAATGATGCGGCTGGGGTAGAGGTTGTCGTACAGAGCCTTGGATTCCCGCAGGAACTCCGGGCTGAAAATGATGTTGTCGCAGTGGTACTTTTCACGCACAGAAGCCGTAAAGCCCACCGGAATCGTGGACTTGATGACCATGATTGCATCAGGATTATACTGGATCACCAGCTTAATGACAGCTTCTACTGCAGAAGTATCAAAGAAGTTTTTCTTGCTGTCATAGTTGGTAGGTGCTGCGATAACAACGAAATCTGCATCCTTGTAGGCGGCTTCTGCATCCAGCGTAGCCGTCAGATTCAAATCTTTTTCTGCCAGATACTTTTCAATGTACTCGTCCCGAATCGGAGACTTCTTGTAATTGATAAGGTCAACTTTTTCTGGGATAATATCCACTGCCATGACCTCATGATGCTGCGACAACAGCGTAGCGATGGATAGACCAACGTAACCGGTTCCTGCAACTGCAATTTTCATGGTATACCCTCCTATAGCTTTATTTATACTGATTTAATTTCTTTAAGCAATCGATAATCCTTCTATAATTCAACAGAATAATCATGACACAATAAGTCCCAAATGAAATCGCCAGAATGAAGAAGAGAGAAATACCATTGTTTGAAAGAACATCAGCCAAATAATGCGCACCGCACCCAAGCACCAGAATCTCCGCTCCAACAACTATCATTTCTTTAATATCAAATAAGTGTAATATCGTGGATTCTATTTCTTTAGCCCCAAAATGTAGAAGCGAAACATTCATAAAGAAGGTTAAAACCAATGTTGTGATTGCTGGTCCAATCATCCCGAAGAGAAAGTATGCTACAACATTAAAGAAGGCATTTAGAATTAGCGTGATAATTGAAATCGTCATCAGTGTTTTTGTTTTTCCTGATCCGCTAAGAATAGTCGTAACATTAGCGAATCTAATCATATCAACAAAGAGATAAATAACAAACACTGAGTATCCAGTCATATACTTCGAGTCATACAAAAAGAGCATCAAATATCTTGAAACCGCAATTGCACCTCCAACGAATGCACATGTTAAAATATAACCGATTCGCAAATACAATTTAAACAACTTCTGTGCTTCCCGTTTTTCTTCTTGATTTATTTGCCGAGTAATAATAGGAACCAGAACGGTGATGAGTGATGAAGTAAGCAAATCAAAAGGCAATATCTTTGCTGCATTGGAATACACAGCTAATGTAGCCGTATCCGAGAACGCACTTATAACATATTTATCTATATCCCGTGACAAAGAATTAGTCATCACATAAATTGCCATTGGTATGCTAAACTTCAAAATTTCTTTAACTAGTTCTTTTCTTGCATCAGTATACCGAATCGGCCATTGATCCTTACTGAACATCAAAGAAAAATAAATCACTTGGAGTATATCAGTTATTAAAATCACAACCAATACAGTCACAATATTTCTTGTAATAAAGCAAGCAACGATTACTGCTAACAGTTTAACAAAGGAAACAATGAAGTTTCTAGCAGCAATCTTCTTCGCTTCCCCAATTGACACAAAGAGATTTTGATACATCGCTATCAAATTAGTTAACAGCGGGGTAAAAGCCACGACTAGCATAATATTGCCAAGATGGTCATTACCAAAGTAGCTGGCAATCGGTTCACGAAACAGAATCAGAAAAATTGCTATCAGTATACCGACCAGATACTGTATTGAAAAAATAGTTGCAAGATATTTCTTTTTACTTCCAGAATCATCAGTTCGGTTATAAAAGTAGTTAGTCGCATTTGTAAGACCTAAAATTGAAATTGACGTTGCTGTGGTTGTAACTAAAAGTGCCTGGGAATATGTTCCATATTCCTCCAATGAAAAATGCACTGATAAAAGTTTTGTGACTATTATTCCGAGTACAGTTGTTACAACCTGAACCAATGTTAACAGCAATGAATTCAATGCTGCTCCGCTTCTCCTTTGTTTTCTCTCCATTTTTTTATGACTCCATATATTTTTGCTTTTGCTTTACTACCTCTAACCATAGCTCTATCTTTAACTCTGACCCAACATTTATCAAGTTTAACACTCCATAATCTACTAGCGGAAATTGCACCCTTTTTTTGTAGTGTAATTGAGAACAACTTTCTATCAAGTTTTGCAGGATAGGAACTATGTACAGCACGTTGATGAGTCGCTTGAGATAATGGAACAGGAAAAATATCCATTGTGGACTTAACATCATCCAGCAATTTTTCTCCTCGATCTGTCAGAACAAGTATCGATGATACACCGCCCTCATTATAGGCTTCCATGCCAACACGAGCTGCATGAAAGTCACCAATAAGTAAGTCCGCTGCAAAATGTCCTTCCTTAAATACGCAGTTATTGCAAGATGGACGCTTCAAATGTAAAAAAGCAGCATTATATGACGTATTATCCCATTTCTCACAATATGTTTCCCCACTTTTCAAATGTGCATATAAATAATATGGTTTCCAACATCCGTTCATTTTGTAACGAACTGAAAAATCGTCAATCTCAGAAACAAACTTGTCCTCTATATCCTGACAAATTTGTTGTTGTACAATTTGTGTTGTTGGGCCATGACAGATTAAACTCACGATTGATAAATTATCATAACTTTTAAATCGTATCTTAACCGCAGCACAATCACACGGTACACCAATAAACAAGACATTCCGTTGATTCTTCAGATCACATTCAAGTGTATGATAAATTTTCTTCTTTCTACTTTGAACATATTTTGAAGTTCTCAATTTTTCAATTTCATCAATGTCATCTGCCCTAATGTATTCGGCGCCTCTATAATCCGATGTATATGCCACGCCATAAACAATTCCCCCTGCTTTCAAAAATTCTAATGAGAGTGCTGTTGCAAAACCACCTGATGACGATTTTGCAAGCATCTCTTTTGATTTTGTCCAGCCGCTAACAGCATATCGGAACTCTGATGCAATGTCGCCTATATTTTGCACAGGACATAACCTACTACAGATATTACAATTAATACACTTCTCCGGTTGTGCAATTACAGGATAAAAAAAACCTTCTTCATCCGGGCGCATTTGAATAACTCCACGTGGACAACTTTCTGCACACATTTCGCATCCACAACATTTAAGCTTATTAGTGAATAGCACTCTATTATTATCCATAGTTAATCTCTCCGCATAGAGCGTCGTATAAAATCTAGTGACATTTCCCTTTTTTTCGCGATACGGGCATCAACGTCGTTATAATCTATTTGATTATTGTTTACTAACTCTATCTCATCTCCATTTAAAATAAGCCTATTTTTCAGTCCCCAATTTTCCAGTGCATTGTCAATTCGAGAAGCTCGACTGGCAGCTCCATCTCTTTTTCTGTAAAAGATAAAGAAGTCTTTCTTATTTATTATTGAAAAAGCCATTCCGTGGAACGAATCTGTAAATATGCAGCTTGCATTTCTTATTAAATTAACAAATTCCTCAGGTGTCTTTCCAATTAAAACCTCTCCGAATTCTTCATCATCCTTGAGGCAACACTCATTGCTTAATATAGAAAGTAATTTGCATCCATTTTTTTTTGCATATTCAGCGGCAATATCTCTAGCCTTTTTGTCTGAACCAAGAAAATAACACAGTATATAGTTCCCATACATATTTTTTCCTTGTGGGATTAATGTTTTCCACTCATCGCAAGTAAGCAGATACGTTGGATCAACCACAACCTCAACATCTTTATCTATCAAAGACGTGATTATTTCCCTACCTTGCTCCTCTCTAACACTTATATAATCAAATCGATCTAAAAACTGTTTAGCACTGCTCTTGCACCAGAAAGGATACTGTGACACTCCCAAACTCGTAGCATAAGATATTTTCCTTACATTATCAGGAACAAATCTCAAGGTTCTGAACACACCAAAAGAAGCTTCTGGAAGCCAAAGTTGATCGCTACCAACCACAACCGCATCATACTTTCTTCCAATCTGACAAAGTTTCTCATATCCATTGCATTCAACCACATCATGTAATCTACGCAATCTAAACTCTTTTGCCACATCTTTTCGAAGCATGATATTTCTCTTTTGAAGATCTGAAAGGTTTTCTTTATTTTGATACCATCTCCTGTGTGAAATAATCCTATTTTTAAACTTATCAAAGATAAAGAACGTTAGGTACGGCGTTAACCTAACCCCTTTTTTATCGGTTCTCTTATAGTCAATAATTTCTGTGTCAACACCCATTTTATCAAAAACAACCTGCGTCGCATATGCCTGTAAAAGCATACCATAATTAACTCCGTTAAACGCCAAGTCCAATCCTACAATCATTATAATTCTCCTTCTCACATATTTCCCGGTTTCTGAGCAAGGAGTTCCTATAGG
>ERZ1034984.1543-NODE-1543-length-21113-cov-63.949615_pt1 | contig 21113 bp, 42 predicted proteins | sample MGYA00520589_ERZ1034984 | MGnify/ENA primary metagenome ERZ1034984 (study PRJEB33766, sample SAMN09781790) | gut metagenome | biome: gut microbiome | host: Homo sapiens | place: Madagascar | study: EMG produced TPA metagenomics assembly of the PRJNA485056 data... | reverse complement strand
CATTCCCACCAAATTTTAATCTCTAAAGATATTGAAATATCAATACTTTAGGGATTTTTTACAACAATTTTACAACAACTGTGATATATAATCTAAATATTTTTTTATTTCATCTTCTTTAAATTTATTAAAAACAGAAGTATAAGTATTAAGTGTTGTTTCTATATCTGCATGACCTAATAGTTTTGATAAAACAACCGCACTCATTCCGCTTTCTATACATCTAGTAGCATATGTGTGTCTTAACATGTGCGTATTTACGTTAGAAGATTTTAAATTAATTTCTTTTTCATCTTCTTTATGTTTTTTCTTTTTAGTAATTTTAATTCTTATATTTGCATTTTTACATATTCGTTTAAAATGTGAATTAATTGTAGCTGGCAAAATAATTTTATTATTTGAAGAAAAAAGAGTTTCATTTTGACAATTAGAACGTTTTACAAATATATTTTTTATTAATTTGGTAATAGGTATATCTCTAGTGCCTGCATATGTTTTAGTAGACTTTCCTATAATATGTTTGTTATCTTTGTTTATTGTTAATGTTTTGTTTACATGTATTATATTATTTTCTAAATCTATATCTTTAGGTGAAAGTGAAAGTATTTCCCCTATTCGCATACCAGTATATGTTGATAAGTAAAATATATCAGTATATTCATCATAGTCTTTTTCTAGTTCTTTTATGAATAATTTTTGTTCATCTAATGTCAAAGCATCAATTTTTTTATCATCTTTCTTACTCTTAGGGATATTAATAAGTCCTTTTATATTGTAAGGATTATTATTTACTATATTTAATATTAATGCTTTATCAAAAGCACTCCTAATCATTTGCGAAGTTTTACTAATAACAGAGTTTGAATAATCAGAAATTGATATTAAAAAATCATTAATTGCACTAGAATTGAGCTTTTGAATTTTGATATTAGATATATCACTATTCTCAATTATTTTTTTAGTATCAAGTTTTCTTTTATAAGTTGCCTCTGATATTTTATTACTATCAAATTGCTCCTCAATATTTTTATCTATAATATCAATTAGTGTAAAATCTGATTTGTCTACATATTTATTATCTACAATATTAACTAATGCCTTATTTAATTTATCTTTTACTTCAGTTCTAGTTTTACCATATACAGATTTTCTTTTTCCATTGTAAGTATAAGATCCCATCCATCTTTTTAAAGTTTTATGATAGACAATACTACCTTCTCCATTTCCACGTTTTCCCATGTGATCACTTCCTTTCATCATATAACATAGGTTCATAAATAAAACAAGCAATCTCTAACAATTCTTCTGTAACACCTATTTCATTTGCAATCTCAAATTTGGTGTAATTTGTATCCAAAAATTGCCTAAATTGTTCAAAAGGTATAAGTTCATTAACAGCCCATTTTTTTGCTCTAAATTCATTTATAGAACGTGTAATTTTATCATATTCTTTATCAGTACTTAATAAGTTAAAATCTATTCCAGTTTTATAGTGCCCAATTTCTTCAGCAAGTACGCATTTTTCTTCAGTTTCAGTTTCTATGTCCTTGTTTAAGTAAATATTACATTTTTTAGTATTATATAAACATAAGCCATTCGCTTGAAACTCTTCAAAATCTTTTTTCTTAACTTTTATATTTTCTTTTTCTGTTAAGTTATATAAATTATCTAAATTTTTCATTTGTACCTCCTAGGGTATAAACATTTGTTCTTTTGACTGGTTATATATTAGCACTACTGATTTTGTAGTGCTTTTAACTTTTGTTATTATTTTAAAAATGTATTTAATCTATTAATTAAATGACTTTTTAGTTGATAAATATCTGAGATTTTTTCTATATCATATCTTATTTCTTCTTTATTATCGTTTGGGATTATAACATATTTACAACTATCTTTTATAAATATTCTACATATCCATTTTGTAACTTTATTATCATATAATATACCAAAATAACTATAAGTGTCTTTATAAAATATTTTTTCAGGATTAATAATTTCTGTTAATATAGATTTAACAGTATAATATCCTTCTAGTTCTTCTACTGTAGTAATAATACCATCGTTATTATCATTATTTTCATTTTCGATATTGTTTTTTTTCTCATCATTTGTATTTAACGCATTTTGTAGTCGTTTATTTATTAATATGTTTATAAAGGATGATAATGATTTTTTTAAAATAGGTCTGTATTTATCAATTACATTTTGTGTTTTTACACCATCATATACCCCCTTACTTAAAATAAATTTTATAAAATCATCAGAAGGGGTTGTAAATTCTTCATCTAAAACTTTTTCTATGCTATTTGAATACTTTAAATCTGAAGCTGTATTCATTATATTTTCTGTGTTAAAATTTTCTTTGCAGAATTTTTTTATCTCAGAAATCAAATTATCTGACAAATTTAATAAATTAACTTCTAAAAAAGGTGTAGAATCCATTTTATTTGTTTCATCTAAGTCTGTATAAAATTTATAAATAACACCATTTGTAAGTATTGCAAGTTTTGCTGGAGAAGTTCCAAAATATCTAAATAATTGAGAGCTATGCCTTTTCAAATCTTCATTTACAGATTTTGCTTCTATAAGTATTTTAACTTCATCATCAAGTATAATTGCATAGTCGACTTTTTCACCTCTTTTTATGCCAACGTCTGCAATATATTCTGGAGTAAACTCATTTGGATTAAAAACATCATATCCAAGAATGCTAAAAAAAGGCATTATTAAAGAAGTTTTAGTAGCTTCTTCAGTAGAGATAGTATTTTTAATTTTATTAATTCTATCTGCAAATTTTTTTAATTTTTCCTCAAATTCCATAAAAATCATCCTTTCGATTAATAATCACATTATATCAGAAATAAAATGTTACAATTTGTCACAATTTGTCGAACAAAAATTTTTTAATCATCATCTTCTAAAAAATCATCAATTAAGTTATTAATAATTTTAGCTTGTTTATCATCTAGTTTTGCTAATTTACCTAAATCTACTTTAGAATTAGCTGCAATATGTAAATTATTTTCTTTTAATTTTTTGTCTATTTTTTTAACAGTGTTTGGATCATCAGTACGACCTAGCAGATAATCTAAACTTACTTCAAAGTAATCAGCAATTTTATTTAATAAAATATCATCTTTAGGAAATCTATTGTCAGCTTCATAATATCCTATAACCCTATCAGAAACTCCAATAATTTTGCCAAGTTTTTCTTGAGTAATACTTTTTTCAGTCCTTAATTTTTTTAATCTTTCACCAAAAGTCATAAATTATGTCACCAACTTTCTTTATAAAATAGATTATAACATATTGTTCGAAAAAAGTCAAAAAAATCGAACAAAAAATTCAAAAAGTGCTTGACAAAGAACAAATTGTTCTGTATAATATGATTGTCGATAAGAACAAAACGTTCTGAAAGGAGGTGCGCTATGGAATTAAAGAATAGGAGAAAACTTTTAAAAGTATCACAAATGGAATTAGCACAAAATGTTGGTGTAACAAATGACTATATTTCTAATTTAGAAAGAAATAACAAAATTCCTAGTGTTAATTTAATACAAAAAATTTCTTCTTATTTAACAAAAATTGCAATAGAACAAAATATTCCACCAGAGCTTTTTTCTATTGAAAATATTTTTTTTAAATAATCAAAGAACAAAATGTTCTAAAAGAGGTGCAAGATGATAAATTATAAGAAAGTAAATTTTTCTATTTCCAAAATCTTGGAATTGGCAGAAAGTTTAAGTAAATTAAACAAAGAAGAATTAAAGTATTTGAAAACAGCTATTGAAATAAAATTAAAATTAGATGAACTAGAACAATTAGAAAAGAGGTGAGAAGGTGGAAAATATGGAAATAAAAACAGAGGTAATAAATGGAAAAAGATAGGAGGTGGAAAACGTGGATAAAGTAGTTGAACTTTTAACTGAAATAAACAATAAATTAGATTTGCAAAGAGATGACATTTTTTATACAAGAGATGAAGCACAAGAACATTATAAATTAAGTAAAAGAGAAGTAGATAAAATATACAATAAAATTTTAAAAGATAAAGTTACTGATATTGGTAGATGTCAACGATTAGCTAAAGTACATATAGATAAAATGTTTACTGATGGAGTAAAACTAAAATATGTTTAAGGGGGTGATATAAATGTACAATTATTTAATAAGTAACAGAGAACTAATAATAGCAATATTAATAGCAAGTGTAAGAGCGATATCAATTGCGGTTATATTTGCATGTACAGTACAAACAGTTGTATATCAAATTACTAAAAAAATAAAAGGAAAAGGCTACAGTATTTATAATGAGATAGAAAAATTTGTGTTAGAGGGGTAGGTGATAAAGTGATAACTAAGGAAACAAGAGCAGAGAGTAATTTAAAAGTGAAAAGAAAAATAAGATATTCACAAATAATAAATGAATTAGAAAAAGTTTATCCTAAAGGTTTATCTGTTAGGGAATTAATGAATAATTTAAATTTTAATGAAAGAAATTATATAGCACCAAGGTGTACAGAATTAAAAGATAAAGGAAAAATAGAAGAAATAGGTAAAACTTACGATTACATTACAAGTAGAGAAATTACAGTATATAGATTAGTAAAGGAAGAGGTGAAAAGTAATGTTTGATTATTTAAAGAGTAAAGCTAAATTACACCAAGAAAAGAAAATGTTAATAGAAGAAAATTTAAAACTACAAGAACATATTAAAGCGTCAGAAAGATACGAAAAATGTTTAGCAGAAGAATTATTTAGATATAAAGATGAAGTATATAACTTAAAGCAAAAATTAGAAGCTACTACCGTGGAAAGTAAAACAGCTTCTAACATATAAATACCATTTGATAAATACTTATATTTACATTATATCACATATGTCAAGGGAGGTTGAAATGAAAGATAGTTTTATTTTGTATTTAGAACAAAAAGAAATATTTGAAACTCTATCTGATAACGAAGCAGGAAAACTTATAAAAGCTATATTTGAATATGAAAGCACAGGACAATCTCCTAAGCTAAGTAAGACTTTAAATTTAGTTTTTATACCTATAAAAAATGCATTAGATAGAAATAAAGAAAAATATCAAAAGGTAGTAGAAAGAAATAAAAAAAATATACGTAAAAGATGGAATAAAGAAAATACCAAAAATACCAGTGGTAAAAATGGTATACAAAAAAATACCAAAAATACCGATAATGAACATGATAATGATAATGAACATGATAATGATAATGAACATGATAATGATAATGAACGTGATAGTGATAGTGTAAGTGATAGTGATGTGCAAGCAAACAAAGAAAAAGTGTACACATTTTTGAAAGGATTTGGTAATTATGACAGTTAAACAATATATTAAACATTTAGCAATTATAACTAAAAAAACTTGTGATAAATATGATTTACCTACAAGTATAGATTTAAAGAAATATAGAGGTGAAGAGTATGAAATGGACTAATGGAGAACTAGTTGAAATATATGCAAATGCATACGACAACATACAATTAGCAATTGATGAACTAAATGAAGTTGATGAATATAAAGAAATATTAGAAACACTAAAACAAGCAAAAAGCAAGTTAGAAGAAACAGTTGAAAAATATATGCAAGCTTTTAATAGAGAATGTGATGAGGAACTAGAATATCAAAATTTAGAATATGAGAGGAGTAAAATATAATGAAAAATTTAAGTTTATATAATATAACAAATAGTTTTATAACATTATTTGAAAAAGCAGAACAAGGAGAACTAACAAAAGAAGAGATAGAAGAACAAGGCAAAGATTTAGCAATCTCTTTAAAAAATAAGAGTACAAGTATTATAGGATATGTAAGAAATTTAGACTTAACAAGCGAAGCTATAAAAAATGAAATTGATAGATTAACAACTATGAAAAAAGCTATTGATAATAAAATCGCAAAATTTAAAGAATATGTAAAACAAAATATGGAAGAATTAGAGTTACAAAAAATCGATACTGAACTTGGAACTTTATCTATTGCTAAAAATCCAGCTAGTGTAGAAATATATGATGAAAGTATGATTGCTGATGAATACAAGAAAGAAAAAGTAACTGTAACAATAGATAAAACAGCTATTAAAAATGCAATTAAAGAAGGAAAAGAAGTCGAAGGTGCTAGGCTTGTTGAAGATAAGACAAGCCTAAGGATAAAGTAGGTGAAAATATGAACATATATGAAAAGATGTTAAATATAACTAACGAAATAGCAAGTGTAAACAAAAACTTGACAGTTGGAGAAGGAAAAAGTAAGTACAAAGCAGTTGGAGAAGCTGATGTTTTAAAAGCAGTAAAAGAATTAGAATTTAAACATAAAGTATATAGTTATCCAGTTAACAGAGAAATAATTGAAAGTACTATGTATACAACAAGTAATCAATATGGCGAAAAAAATAATATTTTTAGTAGAATAAAAACAACATATAGATTTGTAAATGTTGAAAATCCTGATGAATATATAGAAATAATATCTTATGCAGAAGGAATTGACACACAAGATAAAGGAGCAGGTAAGGCGATGACTTATTCTGATAAATATGCATTGATGAAAGCTTATAAAATTATTACTGGAGAGGATCCTGACCAAAATCCAAGTCAAGAGGAAAAAGTTACAAACAAGACTTATACAAAACAAAAACAGGAAAAAATACAAGATGAATTAGTATCTGATGTGCAAGCAAAAGGTATATATAAAGCACTTATAAAAAAATTACAAACAAATGAAGAAGTAGTTAAATTTTTAATGGATAACTACAGCATAGAAAATACAAGCAAATTAATGAAAAGTCAATATGCAGAGATAGTGAGAAAATTTAAATAAAAAAACGGCACTTTTATACGTAGCAAAATGAGTATGAGAGTGCTGTATTATTTTAAAAGAAGTGTAATATGAAGGTGCAAGGTAAACTAGCAGCTGCAAGTATAGATTATAGAACGGGTAAGTTAAAACTAGAATTTATTGTAAACGATCAAGTAGATAGCTTAGAAGAAATAGAAAACGTTGAATTATTAGATATAGAAGCTAAGAAACATAGAAATAAAAGGTCGCTAGATGCAAATGCATATTGTTGGGTGTTACTTGGTAAATTAGCAGAAAAAATGAATATAAAGGCTGAAGAAATATACAAGATGGAAATAAAAGACATAGGAGTATACGAAGTATTACCAATAAAAAATGCAGCAGTAGAAAAATTTATTGAAGCATGGCAAAAAAATGGAATTGGATGGCCATGTGAAGTAATAGGAAATAGCAAAATAGATGGATATACAAACGTAAAAGCATATTATGGAAGTTCTACTTATGATAGTAAACAAATGTGTAGACTTATAGATAGTATAGTAGAAGATTGTAAGTTGCAAGGTATACCAACGGATACACCAGAGCAAATAGCAAGATATAAGGAGGAATGGAAATGAATAGCTTAGTTTTAAAAAATAAATATAAAGTTATTGCAATGCCTAAAACGAATGCAAATATTTTTAAAGATTTAAAAGCTGGAGATATAATAGAAATTTCTTTGCCGTTAACACATTCTAGAGGAGGAGATAATTGTTCATTAAGGGCATATTATCCTAAAATAAACGGCATAGCTTGTAGTGGTGTTCCAATTATCAATAAATTAATAGAAAGAGGAATGATTTTGGAGGAACTATCTTAAATGAGAAAAGTATCAGATAATAGAAGATATTCTATATTAACAGATGATTTGGAACATTGTATTATATGCGGAAGACCTAATGTAAATAAGCACGAAATATTTTTTGGTACTGCTAATAGACAATTAAGTAAAAATTATGGATTAGTGATACCTTTATGTGTGGAGTTACATCATAATCAATTTGCTTGCAAAGGAATACATTTTGATAAAGAGTTATGTGGAGAGTGGCAAAAAATAGGTCAAAAAGCATTTATGGAATATTACAATAAAACAATAGAAGAATTTAGACAAATATTTGGAAAAAATTATTTATAAGGGGGAAAAAATTTGAAATATAAGGTTGAAATACCGATTAAATTACCAAGTTTAAACGATTATATAAATGAATGTAGAAAAAATAAATATGCAGGAGCTAATATGAAGAAAAATGTTGAAAAAGATATAGGCTGGTATATAAACTTACTACCCACATACGAAAATCCAATTAAAATTCATTTCATATGGGTAGAAGAAAACAAAAGACGTGATTTAGACAATGTATGTTTTGCTAAAAAATTCATATTAGATTCAATGGTAAAAGCAGGAAAATTAAAAAACGATAACAGAAACTTTGTAAAAGGCTTTAGAGATGATTTTGAATATGGCAAATCAAGTAAAGTTATTTTAGAAATAGAAGAGGTAGAATATGATTGAGAAAAAATTAATAAAAGAATATGAAAAATATAATTTATATGGGATATATAAAAATAAAAAATTATTATATAAAACTTGTGAAAGTACTATAAAGGATGAATTAAGTAAGAAAAAGAAAAATCAATGGGGGTAATGATATGCTAGATGAAAAATATATAAATATAATAAGTGATATTATAGAACATTATGGAAGTGAAAAGCAAGTATTACAAGCAGTAGAAGAGATGAGTGAACTAACAAAAGAATTAATTAAAAATATAAATAGAAATAAAGAAAATGAAGCTGAAATAACACTTGAAATAGCAGATGTAATAATAATGTTAATGCAAATAATGATAATTTACGATATAGATCCTAATAAAGTATTAGGTGGAATAGAATATAAGTTATTAAGACAAAAGGAGAGGATAGAAAATGAAAGTAAAAGGAATTGAATTATTTAAAATGATAGTAGAAGGAAAAGTAAATAAAAAGACAAGATTAATATTTGATGAAGAAAGTTACGAATTTAATGGAGGCGATATAGTAGATGATATATATAGATGTAGTATATTTACTATTTATAGTATAGAAGAAATATTAAACATGGATTTTGAAATATTAGATATATCAAAGCTAGCAGCCTTAGCAAGGGGTGAATTAGAAAATGAAATGAATAATATAAATGAATTTGAAGTAGATGAACGTGGTATTATAGAAACAGAAACAGGAAATTGGAAAGGCAGAAAAATGGATATTGCATTTGCAAATAAAATTAACGAATTAGTAAGAGCAGTGAACTCTTTAGGAGGAAAAGATGAATAGAGAGATAAAATTTAGAGCATGGCATAAAGATTTAAAGAAAATGTTTAAAATCGGTCAGATAACACTTGAAGAAGGTACTTGGAATTTTGAACCGAACGATAGAGGCTTTATAGGAATGAGTATACCGTATCAACCAAGTTTTGTATTAATGCAATACACAGGACTACACGATAAAAACGGAAAAGAAATATATGAACGGAGATATAGTTGAATTTGAAGACATAGGAGAAGAAGGCTACGAGTATAAAGAAGGATTTAATTTTAATAATATTGCACAAATAATATATAAAAATGGTATTTATACATTAGCTAATTTTGGAGAAAGTGATAATAGCTATTATGCAACAGATGCTAAAGATGAAGAAATATTAGAAGAAGTATTAAGAAATGGTAATTGTAAAAAAATAGGCAATATATATGATAATCCAGAGTTATTAGAAGGAGAATAGATATGTTTAATACTTATAATGCAGGAAATACAAATTTGAAAATAAATGCTTGTAGTGGTGGAATATACAAAACGTATAAAGAGAGTTGGTTCATAAATTTCTCTCTAAATAGCAATATGGCTGATAAAATATTGAGAAAAGAAGGCTGTTATTATAGACCAGGATACGGCTATTCTATAAGTAAATATGATTTGGTTGGTAGAGGCAATGATGGGTTAGAAAAAGTAAAAGAAGTTGAAATATTACAAATGATTATTTGTGGAGAGAAAGAAGTACTTGCAGAAGTAATTTATAAAGAAGATTTTAAAAAGTATTTTGAGAGGAGTGGTACATAGTGAAAGAAAAAACATCAGATAAAAAAATATATTTTAAATGCCCAAAATGTAAAGAAACAGTTGAAAGGGAAAGAAATAATATTTTTATAAAATGGAGATTTTTGCCGCTATTTTGTGAAAGTTATTGCGAAAAAACACGGAGAAAAAGTGTTGATGAGGAGGTGCTTTAAGTGAAAGAAAATAATATGGCAATCAATTTTAATGATGAAGAAACAATTATATGTTTTGATGGAGTTCAAATACACATAAGTGAAGAAAATTCAATGGAATTAGCACATAGAATTTTAGATTATTTTGAATGGTACGAAGAAGAGGAGGACGAGTAGTGGAAAATAATATAGAAGAAGATAATAGATTTGAAATAATAAAATCTGTAATACAAACATTACAAATAAATTCGATAGAAGATGAGAAATATATTGTAATATTAAAGAATAACTTTTTAGACGGAAGTTACAAACATTTATTAGATGATTATATTCCAGTTAAAAAAGTAAAAGCCAAGATAGAAAAAGAAATAAAATATCATGAAAGAAACATATTAGATATAGAGAATATAACTATGTTAAAAGGCAAAGCAGCCAAAGAAGAAGCGGAAATTGAATTTAATAAATATGCAATAGTAGTTTTAAAAAAGATGTTACAAGAACTTCTAGAAAGTGAGGAATAATATGAGTGAAAAATTAAAAGAGTTAATAAGTTTATTATATCAAGATAAATTAACTCAATGTGGTAAAAGGTTATTAGTGGAAAATATAGAAAAACTACAAAAAGAAAATAAAAAGTTGAAAAATGAAAACATAAGATTACGAAATATAAGAAATGAATACAAATATGGAATAGAAAATACACATCTTATAACTAAAAGTGATTTAGTACAAATAGATATAAACAAATATATGATAGAAATAGAAAATGGAAGGTTTGTGGATTTAAAACAAGTATATCAAGAAAATATTGAATTGAAAAAAGAGAATGAAAAATTGCACAAAGAAATAGACCGAATGAAAAGTTTAGATATATATAAATTAGTTGAAGATTGGGAAACAGGTCAGCTTATTCCAAGACAAAAAATAAAAGACAAGATAGAAAAATTAATAGAAGAGTTAAAACAAGATGATATAAATATGACTAGAAAATATAAAGAAAAAAAGAATATTACTGGAGAATTATTGGGTATTGATAAAGTAAGAGTAAGAGCTTACAGAGAAAAGACAAGAGAAATTAATGAGAAATTACATAAACTATTAAGTGATTAAAAAAAGGGGAGTAATATGTTTAAAAGAATAAAAAAATTAGAAAATGAAATAAAGGATTTAAAAGAAAAATTATATGAAAATTTAGATAATCAAAGGATAAAAGAGCTAAGCAAAAAATATAGAGTAAAAATAGAGTTTGAATGTATAGGACTATTTGTTATTGATTATACTTTAAAACTAAATAACATTGCAGCAAGTACAAGTATTATTGCTGATAAACATGAATATATACAAAGTAGAGAATTTGAAAGAGATATAAAAGCTTTTTTATATAATAGAAAAAAGGAGGAAAAGTAATATGATAAAGAAAAAATTATACCCAAAGACAGAAAGAGTAAAAGTAGATAGTAATAATAAATGTGAAATAACAGAAAAGATGGATGGAAGTAATTTATGTTTATTTAAATTAAAAGATAAATTATATATAGCACAGAGAAATAATATTATAGCAATGGATGAATTAGAAGAAAATAAAAATATGTTATATAAGGGGCTATATAATTGGTTAATGGAACATAAAGATTTCTTACAAAATGAATTAAGAGAATCATCATGCATATGTGGTGAATGGATAGGAATGGGTAAACTAAAATATTCTGTTGATGAATTTGATAAAAGATTTTACATTTTTGCTAAGGCAAATGTTAATGAAAATATGGAGTTGTATAATCTAAGATATTATCATGAATTGTTTATATATCCTTTTGAATCTTTAAAAATACCAAATTTTATTGGGGTAGTACCAATAGCATACGAAATGGGAGTAATACCAGACAAAAATAAGTTAGATGAGTTATATGACAACTATTGTAAAAAGACAAACAGAAATGTAGAAGGTTTTGTAGTTAACTATGAAAATAGAATAACAAAATATGTAAGAATGAAAAATGGTAAATTAACAGAACATTTTGATAGAGGTGAATAATATATGAATAAATACATTTATATAATATCAGTATTAATTATATTTACAATACTAAGTATTATAAGTTCAGTAGCAGATAAAAAGAAAATTGATTATGTAGCAAATGAATATAAAAATTTACAAGAAGAAAAGACAAGCTTACTAAAAGAAATAAAAGATTTAAAAGAAGAAAATAACGCTTTTAGAAGTGTAATAGACACTTACAATATACCAAACAATTTAGATACTAGATTTGAAGTTGAATAAAAAAATGGAGGTAGGTATATGGAAATTAAAGAAGAATTAGAGAATTATAATAATTATTTGGCTGAAATAAAAGCCAAAAAATATAGTATTAAAAAACTTGAATTGGAAGAAGTTACAATTTCTGGAAGTAATTTTAGCATAAATGGAGATATAAAACCAAAAGGATATATGAGTTCTAATGTAGAAAAGAAAGTAATAGATAATACTGATAAAATAAATAGATTTAAAAAAGAAATAGAGAAATTACAAGCTAAAATTGAAATGATAGATGGATTTATAAATATATTAAATGATGATCATAGAAGAGTTATTGAATTAAGATATAAATATAATAAATCAGATTTGCAAATATCTAAAATAATTAATTTAACAAAGAGAGCAGTTAACAAAAGAGCAAATATAGCATTAAAAATATTAGAAAAACAGTATAATAATAAAGTTTACCTAAAAAGTACCTAAAGTGTTCCTAACAAAAGCTTGAAATTAAGTATTTAAGCATGCTATAATATATAATAGCAGAAGGTATCGGATATGCCTTTCGCTGGAAATTAACGTTGAGTAAGAATAGACTAGTAACTGACTTACTTTTCAATTCTCTCTTAATCGTCAGAAAAATAAAGACGATTAGTTCTAGACTTGAGAGAATTGCTATTTTGAATGCAAACAAGGGAAACCTTAGTTTTTTTATAATCAACCTCTTATATAGCACTATCTATTATGGTAGTGCTATTATATTAAATTTAAATTACATCAAAACATAAATTTGTAACATAAATTGTTAATAAATATATAACAAAATATAATGAAATGTTATAAGATACATAAAAATGAAACACAAAAAATAAAAAATCTTAATAAAAAATTTGACTTTTTCAACTATATAGTGTATAATATGGGTACAGTAAGAATACAATTTATGTAATCTTATTGAGCCATGACAAATTGGTTTTTGCCATTTGTCTCCTCAAGTAAATGCTGTGTTTTCATTTACTTGTAGCAGTCATGAAAGTAGTCAAAAACATATTGTAATGAGAAGGTAGTATCAGATACCTTCTCTTTTTGAATAAATTATTAGATATTGAATATAATAAAAAATGAATCGAGTATCAGCTCGATTCACTACTTTAGTGTTTTTTTAGTTCTTGAACTAGAACTATCAAAACGACAGTCATGATTATAGTCTCCCACATAATGTAATCACCTCCTTTATGGGGGCTGAAAGTATTATAACATATATGGAATGACTTAGCAACAAAATATGACAGTAAAATAAAATATAAAATGTAGTCCAAGATTGGGCTACTTTTTTAATGCTTATTTTAAGAAATGAGCAATAAAAAGGTAGTGATACTATGACAAAAGAAGAATATCGAAATTATCTATGTAAACATTGTATAAGATATAATTGTAAAGAAAATATATGTGAATTAGATAAAGATACATACAAAGTATATAAATGTACTGAATATGTATCTATTTTTATGTGCAATAAAACAAATTGTAGAAAGTGTGGAAGATGTTGATGGAATTTGAAATAAATAATACGACATGGACGATCGAAAAAGTTGATGAAGCAACAATTAATAATGAAATGAAATCAGATGGAACACTAGGAGTAACAATATATAAAAATCAAAAAATAATGTTGCTAAAAGACCAAGCAAATATAATTAAAACTTTAAAACACGAACTAACTCATGTGTGGTTGTATGAGTATGGACATAATCAAAATGATGAAAAAACATTTAGCTATGAATATGTATGTGAAATAGTAGCAAGTAGTAATGATTTTATAAATGAAATAATTCAAAAATATGAAAGTAAACAAAAAATGAAATAAATACAAATATAATTGATAGATTAAAAAATATGTAAGGAGTGATTGAACTTTATGGATAGGGAATTACTAGAAATTAAAGAGAAAATATTAAAATTTTGTAATAGATACGAGGTAAAAGATTTCACTGTGTATTTGCAACAAGAAAGCAGATATATAGAAGATGATAAGTATTCACTAAATACCACAAATGTAGATTTAGAAGTAAAAGTATAAGGAGTGAATTTCAATGTGGACAATAATTATATTAATAATACTGAGCCCTGTTATATTAATAGCAGGATTTTTTAGTATAGCAATAATATTGGGGATATTAAATTGGATGATAACAACTTTTGTTGATTTTATATATGATATTTGTGACTTTGGAGATAAATAAAGCAGGTGAGATGATTGGCTAATGAACAAAATTTAATACCTTTAAATAAAAGAACAAAGAGCGAACAAAGAGAATATGCAAAAAAAGGTGGTCAAAAGTCTGGAGAAGTAAGAAGAAAAAAAAAGGCAATGAAAGATACTGCAAAAATGCTTTTAAATTTAAATTTACCCGATTCCGATGGTAAAGAAAAGTTAAAAGAATTAGGAGTTCAAGAAGAAGATTTAACAATTCAAACAGCTATACTTACTAATCAAGTTGAAAAAGCATTAAAGGGTAATCTTGATAGTGCTAAATTTGTAAGAGATACGGCAGGAGAATATATAGGCGCTGAAGAAGAAAAAGAAGAAGTAGAAAAATATAAAGTTTCAATTCCGGCCAAAGATATTCCTCCTGCGTTTATTAATATATACAGAGATATTTTAAATAGAGAACATCTTGAATATTGGTTATTAGGAGGAAGAGGAAGTATTAAATCTACTTTTGCAAATGAAGCTTTAATTGACATATTAGAAAATAATCCAAATATGTGTGCAATTATTATTAGAAGATATACAAATACACTAAGAGATTCTGTATATGCACAAACTGAATGGACTGTGTCACAATTTAGTGAAACTTTTAATGGATTAATTGATACATATGATTTTAAAATAAGTCCGTTGGAAGTTACTAAAAAGAGCACTGGTCAAAAAATATATTATAGAGGCGCTGATGATCCTGGGAAAATTAAGTCAATAAAACCTCCTAAGGGAATGTATATTGGTGTTATATGGTATGAAGAATTTGATCAAATGCAAGGTATGAATGCAATAAGAAAAATTAATCAATCTATTGTAAGAGGTGGAGAAGACTTTGTACAATTATATACTTGTAATACACCTTCTAGTAAACAACATTTTGTAAACAAAGAAAAAAGAAAAGTAAAAAAAAATAGACTAGTACATTTGTCGGATTATAGGTCGGCCCCTAAAGAATGGCTAGGGCAGGCTTTTATTGATGAAGCAGAGTATATTAAAGAAACAGCACCAGCTATATATGAAAATGAATATTTAGGAAATGAAACTGGTGATGGCGGAAATGTGTTTGAAAATGTTGAATTAAAGGAGATAACGGATGAAGAAATTGAAAAATTTGACAGGTTATACAAAGGTATAGATTGGGGATGGTATCCAGATCCTTTCGCTTATAATAATATGCATTTTGATAGTGCTAGAAGAACTTTATATGTATTTGATGAACTTAGATGTAATAAGACATCAAATGAAAATACTTGGAAGATGTTACAAGAAAAAGGTGTAACAAATGAAGATTTAATAACAGCAGATAGTGCTGAGAAAAAATCTATAGGAGATTATAAAAATTATGGAGCATTTATAAGGGGAGCCGAAAAAGGACCTGGTAGTGTTGAGTATAGTATGAAGTGGTTGGCTAGTTTAAATAAGATAATTATAGATCCAGTAAGGTGTCCACATACCGCTGAAGAATTTTCTGAGTATGAATATGAAAAAGATAAAGACGGAAATGTAATAACGGGTTATCCAGACGAGAATAATCATCACATTGACGCTATAAGGTATGCACTTGAAAAAATTTGGAGGAGAAGAGGGCAATAATATGTTTGAAAAAGTAAAAAAATGGTTTTTAAGGGGGATAGACAAAATGTTAAGTAAGTCTACAGTAGAAGAAGCATTAAAAGTTAAAACAGCAGTTTCTTTTGAAATGGAAACAGCAATGAATTTATGGTTAAAGATATTTACAAATAATGCTCCTTGGTTAAATGAAGAAGTTCGAAGTTTGCAGCTTGGTGCAAGTATTGCAGAAGAGTTTGCAAGATTGACTACTTTAGAAATGAAATCAGAAATAACAGGAAGCGTAAGAGCAGATTTTATAAACGAGTATTATCAAAAAGTATTAGAAGATTTAAAATCACATCTAGCTTTATATAATGCTGTAGGTGGTGGATATTTAAAGCCATTTGTAAAAAATAATAGATTTTATATAGATTATGTGGCTCAAACAGATTGTAAGCCACTTCAATTTGATAGTGCAGGCAATATTACAAGTATGGTATTTAGTAGTCAAATAACAAAAGGTGATAAACGTTATACAAGATTAGAAGTACATACTTTAGAAGATACAAATTATACAATAGAAAACAAAGCTTATGTTACTGAGAGTTATAATAGCTCTATGCTTGGAAGAGAAATTTCGTTATTTGAAGTATCAGAATGGGCTGATTTAGAGCCAAGAACAGTTATAGAAAATATTGAAAAGCCTTTGTTTGCTTATTATAAAGTACCACTTACAAATAATATAGATGCAAAGACTTGCTTAGGTGTATCAGTTTATAATAAAGCAATAGATAGCATAAGAAAGGCTGATGTACAAGCTTCAAGATTAGATTATGAATATGAAAGTGCGGAAAGAAGTATATATGCTGACATTGATGCATTAAGAAATCAAGAAGGGAAAGAAAGAAGAAGTAAAATAGTAAAAAAATTAAACACTGGAGAAGATGGATTCTATAAAGAATTTAGTCCGACTTTAAGAGATGAGGGATTTATACGTGGATTAAATAAAATAAAACAAGAAATTGAGTTCCAATGCAATTTAGCATATGGAACTATTTCTGACCCAAATACAGTTGATAAGACAGCTACAGAGATAAATGCAAGTAAGCAACGTTCTTATGCTTCTGTATCACAAATGCAAAATAGCTTAGAGAAAGCATTGAAACATCTTGTATATATTTTAGATGTATATTGTGATTTATATGAATTAGCACCTGCAGGTGAATATGAAGTATCTGCTGAATGGGATGATAGTATAATTGTTGATACTGAATCTGAACAAAGAATAAGGTTACAGGAGACTAACCTTGGACTTGGTAGCAAATTAGACTATTTAATGTGGAGATATGGACTTACTGAGGAACAAGCACAAGAAAAGCTTGATAGAATAAAACAAGAAAAATCTGAAAATGAAATATTTAGCGAGGAGTGATATAATGTTAACTCCTGAAACACTTTTACACGTTGCAGATGCAGCAATAGTTTTATATTCTAAATTAGAAAATAGCATAATAAAAGATATAGTAAGAAGATTAAAAAACACTGATTTTGAAATGACAGAAAGTGCTAAATTTCAAATACGAGTGGCTCAGGAAGCTGGTTTATTATATGATGATATTATAGAAAAAGTAGCAAAATATAGTGGAGTAAGTGAAAAAATAGTAAAGAAAACATTTGAAAATAGTGCTATAGAGGCTTTAAAATATGATGATAAAATATATAAAAAACAAGGATTAAATCCTATACCTATAAAGCAACAAACTACAATGTTAAATCTGTTAAAAAATACATTAAATAAAACAAATGGTAGTTTATATAATTTAACACTTACAACAGCTAGTACAAGCCAACAAAGATTTATTGAGACATGTAATGATGCGTATATGGAAATATCGTCAGGAGCATTTAGTTATACAACAGCAATAGAAAGGGCTTTAAAAAAGTTTGGTGATGGTGTACAAGTAGAATATGATAGTGGATACAGATTAAATATAAAGAGTGCAGTAAAGCGTGCTGTAATGACTGGAGTAAATCAAACTTGTTTGAAAATGCAAGAATTAAGAGCAGGAGAAATGCGGTTGCGATTTAGTAGAAGTTACAGCACATAGTGGAGCTAGACCTGAGCATGCTGAATGGCAAGGAAAAATATACAGTAGAAGTGGTAAAAGTAAAAAATATCCTAGTTTAGTTAAAGTTACTGGCTATGGTACAGGTCCTGGGTTAGGTGGTTGGAATTGTAGACATTCAATGTTTCCGTATTATGAAGGTATGGGTAGAGTATATACCGATGAAGAATTGGAAGAGTTGAAAATTAATGATAAAAGTAATATAATACTTACAGATAAAGAGAAAAATACTATCAAAAATTATACAAGATTTGATGCTACAAATATAAATAAAGCAATAAGACTTAATAATATAACTTCAGATATTCAAAGTAAAATTGATATTCTTGATTCTGTAATACAAAAAGCAGAGCCTTTATTGAATGAAACAAATGTTTATAGAGGAACAATAATTCAAAGTTTGAAAGGGTTTGAAAATAACAAAAGTGTAGATCAATCGGTAATATTAGGTTTAAAAAATCAGATTATAAGTGATAGAGCTTTTGTATCAACAAGTAAAATTAAAGCAGAAGATCAAGGAAGAAATATTATCATGAGTATCAAACTACCTAAAGGATATAAAGGAGCTATAGAAATAAAAGATTATGCAACTGAAAAATATAAATATCAAGATGAAGTTTTATTAAAAAGAAATACAAAATTTTTTGTTAATAATATTATTTATAAAGATGGCAAATATTATTTTGATATGGAGGCATTAGAATGAAAAAAGAAGTAAGTAATAGTATGAGTATAGAAAATGATCCACATTTTGACGTTATGACACCAATATGCAAAGTATGTAAGAATTTTGAAGAAGGATTTAAATGTAAAGTATATGGAGATAGACCAAAAGAATATGGATATGCGAAAAAGTATGATTGCCCAAAACGTGATATTGATAAGTCTAGTTATTGGTATAATAATATTAAGGATAAATTGAATTAGAGTAAAATCTAGTTCTTTTTTTATATAGTTATTAAGAGATTAGAAGTAAAATTCTAGTCTCTTTTTGTTTGTCCGCAATGACGTAAATCTACGTGAGCCAGCTGATACGACCAGCGTAATAAAGTGTAGCAAAAGAAAGGATCAAATTATGAAAAGAGAATTTTTAAAAGGATTAGGTCTTGAAGATACTGTTATAGACCAAATAATGGATGAAAATGGAAAGGATATCAACAAGGCAAATGAAAAAGTAAAAACTCTCGAGGCTGAAGTTAATAATACAAAAGAATTATTAACTAATGCAAACAAAGAAATTGATAGCTATAAATCTATGGATATAGAAGCTATCAAAAAATCTGCTGAAGATTACAAGACAAAGTATGAAACAGCAGAAAAGGAACATCAAGCTCAATTAAGTCAAATTGAATATGATAATAAGCTTGGTAAATATGTAGATAAATTAAATCTTAAAAATGATATCTACAAAAATGCAGTTATCTCACAAATTAAAGAAAAAGAACTTAAATTTGATGGAGATACATTACTTGGTGGCGAAGAATTAGTAAAAGGTTTTAAAGAAAAATATGCAGAAGCTTTTGTTGATGCAAAGCCAAAGCCAACTTTTGTTGATACAACACCAGGTATACCAGGCAATAGTAATGAAAACTCATTAAGAATTGCTATGGGATTAAAGCCAAAAGAAAATTAAAAGGGGGAAATAAATATGGCTATTCAATTAAGTAAAAATTATGTACCACTATTAGATGAGGTGTATGAAGAAGCTTCATTAACTGGTGATTTAAATTCAAGTCCAGCAATGGTAAAAGCAGGACAAAATGCAAATGAAATAGTAATACCAAAATTAAAAATGTCTGGATTAGGTAATTATTCAAGAAATAGTGGTTATACAAAAGGAAAAGTAGATTTAACTTGGGAAACAGTTAAATTTAACTATGATAGAGGAACAAAATTTGAAGTTGATACTTTAGATAATGAAGAAACAGCAGAAGTAGCATTTGGAATGTTGGGCGCAGAATTTGAAAGAACAAAGGTTGCACCAGAGGGGGATGCCTTCACATTTGCTAAATTGGCAGAAACAGAAGAAATATCTGTTGCAAAAGGAAAAATATCTACTGGTGAGGAAGCAGTAAAAGCTTTAAGAACAGCATCTGTAAAAATGGATAATGATAAAGTCCCAAAGAATCAAAGACTACTTTATATAACTTCTGAAATTAAAGGAGATATCGATGATTTAGATACTACAAAGTCAAGAAACGTATTATCTAAATTTGATAAAATAATAGAAGTTCCTCAATCTGTATTTTATACTCAAATAGTATTAAATGACATAGAGGATACAGAAGAAGGATTAGATGGTGGTTATGACAAAGCGCCTGATATGTACGTTGCTTCTAAAGATACATCAGTAGTATCTGGAAAAACATATTATACCAAATCAGGTGAAACATATACAAAAGTTACTTCTCCAACAGGAAATCCATCAACAAGTTCATACTATGAATTAATAGAAGGTGGAAGAAATATTAACTTTATGGTTGTTCATAAGCCAGCTGTAATAAAGCATAAGAAACATACAGCAAATAATATTATAACACCTGAAGAAAATCAAACATCTGATGCTTATATGCAAAAATATAGAAAATATGGTCTAGTAGAAGTTTATGAGAATAAAAGAGCAGGTATCTATTTACATTATAATAATAATGAGGACTAATAGGAGGATTTAAAATGGGAGTTTTAATAGGAATGGGAGCTAATAAAAAAGCTCCTAAAAATGATAAAAAATTAAGCAATTTAAAAGCTAAAATATCAGAATTAGAAAAAGAAAAAATAACATTAATTACAAGTGTTGAAA
>ERZ1034984.1539-NODE-1539-length-21139-cov-12.218886_pt1 | contig 21139 bp, 36 predicted proteins | sample MGYA00520589_ERZ1034984 | MGnify/ENA primary metagenome ERZ1034984 (study PRJEB33766, sample SAMN09781790) | gut metagenome | biome: gut microbiome | host: Homo sapiens | place: Madagascar | study: EMG produced TPA metagenomics assembly of the PRJNA485056 data... | reverse complement strand
CAGGAGGAGTACAAGCGGGAGGTCGCTGCCGTAAAGGATAACCGTGAAATCTTTGAGATCGCCCGGAAGCGAGACCGGGAGATGCGGGAGATGATCGACGGCATTTTCGGGGCGCAGGGGCTCTCTGACGGGGTTTTCGGCGGGGTCAATGTTTATGCCCTTGCGGACGGGCTCCCCCTCTGGTGCAACTTTTTGATGGCCGTTATGGATCAGGTAGACACCAGTTTTTCCCAGGAGCAGAAGCGGGCAAACCCCCGGCTCCAGAAGTATATCGCTCGCTACCAGAAGAATAAATGAGTTACCCGTGGGAAGAGCTCCTTCCCCAGCGCGTGGAGCTTGCAGGGGAGCCGTTTGACATCCGCTCCGACTACCGGGACATCCTCAATATCTGTGCCGCTCTGAGCGACCCTGAGCTCTCGGAGAGCGACAAGGTGGCCGTCATGCTCACGGCATTTTATGAGCATCCGGAGGACATCCCCCCGGATGCGGCCCAGGAAGCTGTGGAAAAATGCCTGTGGTTTATCAACTGCGGGGAGGAAAACAGCGGGCGGCGGGCCCCGAAGCTGGTGGACTGGGAACAGGATTTCCGGCTCATCGTCGCGCCGGTAAACCGGGTGCTGGGGAAGGAATGCCGGTCGGTGGAATATCTCCACTGGTGGACCTTTGTCTCGGCGTATTACGAGATCGGGGATTGCCTGTTTGCCCAGGTGGTGCGCGTCCGAAGCCTCAAGGCCCGGGGGAAGCCGCTGGAGGGCGCTGATAAGGAGTTTTACCGGGACAACCGGTCGTTGGTAGATTTCAAGGCCGTTTATACTGAGGCGGAGAAAGACCTCCTCCGGGAGCTCGGCCTGACGGATTGACAGGAGGTGGATCATGGCAGCGGACGGGACGATTATTTTCAAATCCGACCTGGACAACGAAAAGCTGGTTAAAGAGCTGGAAAAAGCCAAGGCCAAAATCAACAAGCTGGAAAAGAGCCTTGAGAATATGGGCGGGCAGAAAAGCCAGCTGACGGAACAGTTTGAAAAGCTAAGTGTGACCTTGGACGAAGCAAAAGCGAAGCTCTATGAAATGCAGAACGCCGCAAAGGGAACCTATGGCAAAGAGCAGATCTCCGAGCAGCGTGAGCGGGTCCGGGGCTTGCAGACGGAATATAACCGCGTAGCCACACAAGTTGAAACGCTGAAAACGAATATGGGAAAGACGTCCGAGGAACTTGCCGAAGCGAAAGACCATGCCGGTGGTCTGGAGCGGCAGCTTGCCGAAGTTACGAGCGCAGGGGCGAGAATGCGGGACGCTATGGCCGAAGCGGATAAGCGCCTCGGGAAGATCGCAAACCGCATGAAACTTCTTGCCCGTCGCGTCCTGGTCTTTTCCGTCCTTCTGTCTGCGCTCCGGAAGGTGCGGGACTGGATGGGCGAGGTGGTCAAGAGCAACAGCGAGGCATCGGCGGCGCTGGCCAGGCTCAAAGGAGCCATTTTGACGCTGGCACAACCGCTGGTCAATGTCATCATCCCGGCGTTTACGGCCTTTGTAAACGTCCTGACCAAGGTGGTATCGGTGCTGGCGGCGGTGGTGTCCTCTGTATTTGGCACGACGGCCAAACAGTCCGCAGAGGCAGCAAAAAACCTCTACGACGAGCAAAAGGCCCTCAAGGCCACAGGCTCGGCGGCGAAAAAGGCGGCGGGGCAGCTGGCATCCTTTGACGAGATCAACAGGCTCACGTCCAATGATTCGGGCGGCGGCTCGTCCTCTGGCATTTCCCCCGACTTTTCCGCGTTGGAAAAAGGGATCGACCTCACCGGCAAGATCGGAGAGATCACGGCGTTTGTCAGCGCGTCTCTGCTGGCGCTGGGCGCAATTTTAACCTTTTCCGGTGCAAACATCCCCCTGGGGCTGGGATTGATGGCCGCAGGGGCCGTTGGGTTAGCGGCTGTCGCAAAGGAAAACTGGGATTATATCTCCTCTCAGCTTATGGCCCACATGAACGACATTCTTGGCGACATCATGGCGGGCGGCGGGATCCTTGCCGTCATCGGTCTGGTGCTGCTGTTTACCGGCCATGTGGGGATCGGCCTGGCGCTGTTCCTTGCAGGGGCCGCCGCTTTTGCTACTGCGGCATCGTTCCAGTGGGGCGGGATCGAGCAAGACATCAAGACGGTCATCGGCAAAATCACCTTGATCCTCGGCGGTGCTTTGCTGGTACTGGGCGCGGTGCTCACCTTTACCGGCGTTAATCTCCCTCTGGGCATCGCACTGATGGCGGCGGGGGCGGCTGGTCTCGTTACATCCGCTGTCCTCAACTGGGATAAGATCACCGGGACGCTTAAGCCTGTCATCTCCAAGATCATGACGGCAGTTGGCGGCTCTCTGCTGGTATTGGGCGCGATTTTCGCGTTTTCCGGGATCAATATTCCGCTGGGTATTGCCATGCTTTTGGCTGGCGGCGCGAGCCTGATCTCGGTTGGTGCGCTCAACTGGAACGCGATCCTTGACAAGTTCAAGGAGATTTGGCGAGGCATCAAGAACTGGTGGAATACCGATGTTGCAGAGTTTTTCACCGCCGAATACTGGAAAAACGTCATGAAAAAGATCGGAAACGGAATCGTCAGCGTGTTTTATGGCGCCGTCAACGTGGTAATCCGCGGGATCAACTGGCTTATCTCGAAGCTCAACACGATCTCCTTTGCGGTCCCGGAGTGGGTCCCCCTTATCGGCGGGAAAAAGTTTGGATTTAACATCTCGAAAGTGAAAGAGATCGCAATCCCTCGCCTTGCAGCTGGGGCAGTCATCCCGCCAAACCGGGAGTTTATGGCCGTACTCGGCGACCAGAAGAGCGGGCGCAACCTGGAAGCCCCGGAAAGCCTCATCCGCCAGATCGTCCGGGAGGAATCCGGCGGCGGGAGCGGCGACGTGTCCGGCATCCTCTACGCCATCCTGGAGGCTATCCGGGAGGGGAAGGTGCTTTCCTGTGATGACAAGACCCTGGCGGCGGTCGTGGGAAGAGCCCAGGCGCGGCAGATGCGGGCCAAGGGCGGCGGCTCCCTGGTGGATGTGTATTAAGGAGGCGACATCATGAAACCAGTGCTGAAAATCAACGGGACGGACTACACGGACCTCCTCCCCGCGTCCGGCATCCAGATCTCCCGGAATGACCTGGACGCGGAGAAATCCGGGCGGAACCTCAACGGCAAGATGTTCCGCCAGCGGGTGGCGGTCAAGGTCAAGCTCCAGATCAGCGGGCTCCGGCGCATGGACCACGCCCGCATGATGCAGCTTGCCGGTGACCTGGACCGTACTTTTGTCCAGGTGGTCTATCTGGATCCAAAGACGGGTGTGACCACCAAGACGTTTTACGGCTCCTCCATCTCGTCCACAATCCAGATCTATGACCGGGTATCGGACAAGACCTATTGGGAGGGGACGAGCTTTAACCTCATCGAGCAGTAAGGAGGGCGCATGCAAAGCACAAGCACACTGTATAAGACCATGCTTGCAGGGTCCGCCGCCCGGGAGGTCAAGGTGGAGGTCTATGACAAAAACGGAACGGCATCCAGCAAAAAGACCTATACCCAGGACGAGATCACATCTTGCCGCCGCACGGCCAGCGCGTATTCCGACAGCGCCCCTGTGCCCGGCGGGTGCGTCTCTGCCACGCTGGATCTGGAGCTGTATACCACGGACACCATCCCGGAGATGGCCATGATCAAGCTGTTTTGCCGGCTGAATGACGGCATCACAACCTCTGAGTGGATCCCGCAGGGCGTGTTTTATGTGGACACCCGGGAGGTGGACACGGAGGCCGGGCTCATCACCCTGGAGGCCGTGGACGGTCTGCGCAAGGCAGACCAGATTTACCAGCTGGAGGGCGACACGGGGACATGGCCCCGGCTCATGAGCACCGTTGTATCGGAGATCTGCACCAGGTGCGGCTATACCCTGGACACGCGGACGAGCCTGTCCAGCACATACAAAATGGAGTACCCCAATGACTACACCATGCGCGAAATATTGGGGTACATCGCCGCAGCGCATGGCGGCTTTTGGACCATGACAGGAGATGGAAAGCTCCGGTTGGCGCAGCTCTGGTAAGGGGGGCGGGATATAATCTATGGCAGATATCGATCTGGGGCGAAACGTACAGTCCTTTTCCAAAACGGATGCATACGCCGCGATCTCCCGGGTGACGCTCACCGACGATGCAGGCAACGATTTTACCGCCGGAAATGACACCGGGCGAGCCCTGGAGCTGGGCTGTCCCTGGGCGACGCAGACCATGGCAAACGACCTCCTGACCAAGTTCCGGGGCAAGGTCTATCGCCCGTTTACGGCATCCGGAGCCATGCTGGACCCGGCGGCAGAGCTGGGCGACACCGTATCGTGCAACGGCGTGGAGAGCATCCTCGGGGAGATAGACACCGTTTATGACGCGCTGTGCGCCAGCGACATCGCGGCCCCCGGCGATCAGGATGTGAACCACGAATACGAATACAGTGACGCCACCACCCGGGCGCTCAAGCGCAAGCTCACCCTGGGGGCAAACTACTACGGCACGACCATCACCCGGCAAAACGGGCTGGAGATCGTCAAGACCAACGGCGAGACCACAAAGAGCCGGGTCAAGCTCAACTCCGACGTGCTGGCTTTTTACGACGATGACGGCGGCGAGGCCCTTTATTTCGATACCAACGAGGGGACCTATAAGTTTGCAGGGGTGCTCAACGTTAACGACCTGTTCCAGGTGGACAAAGACGGCACGGTGAGCATCAAGCAAGGCTCCATCCGCATCGGCGGGACGGCTGCCGCGCCGGTGTTCCAGGTGGACAAAGACGGCAACCTCACGGCCACCAGCGCAGACCTCACGGGCGTCCTCCGGAGCGCAGAGTTGCATTTCGGGCCAAACAACGTAGAAGGGTCAATTACATATACCAAAGGCAACGACGGCAAGGAGGATACAAACTGCCTGGAGATGGCCAGCGGCTTCGGGCTGATCCTCAGTGCTGCCAGAGGAATGCGCATTGCCCCGGCGGCTGGATTGTGGATCCAGCTTCCGCCGGAAAGTGTGTTTTTCGGGCAGCCAAATGACTGGACAAACCTGTCCACCATCGCAACCGGTTCCGGGGCCATGAAAACGGCGGATTATGATTCCGACGGCGCGGTCAAGACCGCGGGCGGCATCAAGGCATACGTCACGGCCCAGATCACCGGAGCCATCGAAGCAAGCTATTAAGGAGGGCGGATATGGCAAAACACACGACCCTTGCGTCCCTGTTTACAGACATCGCCGCCGCGATCCGGGCCAAGACCGGCAAGACAGACAAGCTGGTGGCGGATGACTTTCCAACGGCGATTGCAGGGATCACCACCGGGGTCAACACCTCGGACGCGACGGTGACAGCTGAGGATATGGCAAAAGACGTGATAGCTTACGGCGCAGACGGGAAGGTGACCGGTACGGTCACAGAAAAGAAATCCGGGAATCAAACATACTCTGCGGACACTCTTGGCACCAGCGCAGGAAAACTCATAATGCGGAGACAAGCGGGGACGGACCTGCTCATCCGTGCCGCCGCCTATGTGCAGATGAGAGCGCCGTTGTCCGATCTCGGGAACGCCGCTGCGTCTGATGTTCGCGCGGGGAAAACCTTTACTTCTTCGGCAGGGCTTACGGTGGAAGGGACCAACAATAGCCTCGGAAGCGCGAATGCGGTGCAGTATGACTGGGGTGCCGCAACGCGAATAAACGCAACGCAGGTGGAAATCACGATCACCCGAGATACAAAGCCGCAAGTGCTTGCCTGGGAAATCCAGACGGCTTCCGGGAGTACGGGGGCAGACGGCGTTGTGCTTGCCGGAATGGGAATGCGAAGTGCAAGTACTGGGAGCGTAAGGTACAACGCCATAAGCAAAGTTACAAACGCGGCCGCAAGCACGGGGTATGTTGTGACTACACGGACGTTTACCACTGGCGTTGTTGTATCTGCAGGGAGCCGTTCTGGCACCTGGAATATTACAATTTATTGCGGCGGCGGAACAGTGAGCTCGGATCTGTCTTACATCGTGAATTTGCTTACCGGAGAAGCGTAACCAATTTTGGAGGTGATTTTTTGCGGCGAAACATTGAAAACAACCTGATTATCGAGGTGGAGGGCGCAGCTCTCACCGGATGGAGCGACCCGGAGCTGTATATCCGACAGGGCTGTCGGTTTTTGCAATATACCCCGTCTCTGGTGGATGACAGCCACATCTCTGTAACCGTCCCTTGGGAGGACGCGCGGCAGCTCAACCCGGGGCCGGGGCAGATCCAGCTTGCGTACACGGATGCAAACGGAGAGCCCCAGGCGTCCGAGGTCGAGGATATCAGCGTTGGCGATTTTTTGAAGGAGGCTGGATATGGGCATCAAGCTCAGCCTTGACACGGCAAAAATCCACCTCAAGGTTTCCGGCGGCAGCATCCAGTATCAGGGCGAGACCTACGCTGGGCCATATGAGGTCACGCCGCTGGTTGCCAGTGAGGTGGTTTTGGAAACGCGCAAAAAACTCATGCGGGATGACGTAACCGTCCGCAAGATCCCGCAGTATGAGGTAAGCAACGATGCGGGCGGATACACACTTACGATCGGGGAGGTCATTTAACATGGCAGAAAAGTACATCAACAAAGTCGTTATCGGCGGCGAAGCAAAGCTGGACCTGACGGGCGACACCGTAACGCCCGCTACTCTCGCCAAGGGCATCACCGCCCACGACAAGAGCGGCGCGCCCATCACCGGTACATCCACCAAGGACGTGGATTCCAGCGGCGCCACCGCTGGCCCCGCAGAAGTCCTGTCCGGCAAGACCTACGCCGCACAGGGCGAGGTCAAGACCGGTACCATGCCCAACCAGGGAGGCAAAACTCTCAACATCACCAGCAAGGCGACCCCGGTGACGATCCCGCAGGGCTATCACGACGGCTCCGGCAAGGCCCAGATCGACGCCACCGAGGCCGCAAAGATCATCGCCAACAACATTCGCCAGGGCATCACCATCCTCGGCGTGGCGGGCTCTATGAGCGGCACGGAGGGCGCAAAGGCCCAGGCCAAGATCGCAACTCCCAGCTTTTCCGAGCAGGTCATCTCGCCTGACACCACCGGAGGGTATAATTACCTGTCTCAGGTGACAGTCAAGCCCATCCCGGTGACCTATGTAGACAACGAACAAGGCGGGCAGACTGTTACGGTCGGTTAAGAGGGGCGCAAGCCCCTCTCTTGAGGAAGGAGGGATCACATGGCGGCAAATAAAGTCGCGATCAACGGCAAAACCATTTTAGACCTCACGCAGGATACTGTAACGCCCGCCACTCTGGCAAAGGGAGCGACCGCCCATGATAAGAGTGGGGCGAAAATCGTAGGAACAATGGAAGCAAGTGCTGGCGGGGATTACAACATTGCAGCCACCACAAATGCCGATGGAACCCAAAACCTGGCTATTACAGATGCTGGTGGGGGTAGTGGTGGAGGAAGTGGGGAAACAGGCACTACTTCTTTAACTGTTTATCCACTAGGTGGTATAGAAAGACCAATTTTGTGTTCTTGGCAAACAGAGAATGGTTGGCTGTATACTACAAAGTTTGATACGTCTGCTGCTTTCACGCTGCCAAATGTTTTAATTGGTGGGTATGCTATATTATCCATTGATCCACTAGGTGATTCATCGTTTACTGCAAGGAATGAAATAGGAGTGGAACCTGTATATCCAGTTGGCTTGGATTCAACAGCAGATACCAGTGACGTATCTTTGGTCCTAAAGATTACTTCTGCTAATCCAACTGTTTCCGTTGGGCTGTCTAACTAATCCAGGAGGTGAACACAAATGGCTATTGATACAACCAAGAAAATCAAGCAAGTTACCTATAACGGCACGGAAATCCCGCTGAGAGGGTATGACACCAGCGATGCGACAGTTACAGCGGGGGATATGGCCAAAGGAGTCGTGGCGTATGGAAAGAATGGGAAGGTGACGGGGAGCGTCAAAACGGTAGCGAGCGGTGGCTATATGCAATTTATCCCCAAGAACAACAGCGTTGCGCAGTCCGCCGACGATGCTTTAGTGGTCATCGCACCTGTAAGTAGTGCGGTGCTTTTTCGCGCCGGGTCAAAAATCAGGAGCTTGGCAAAGTTATCCGACCTTGGCAATGCCACCGCTGCCGACGTAGCGAAGGGCAAGACATTCACTTCTGCTGCTGGGTTGAAGGTTACAGGAACAGCGGAAGGTAGCGCAGCGGCAGATGTTACTTTTGAGCTGTACAACAACGGCTTCAATAATCTCACCGTTGTGTATATGTCTAAAACAGATGGCGTCATGGACACAACAATCCCAGACTCAGACCACAAGTCCATTACCACCAGCGAGGGGAGCATGGTTGCTTTGGTCAACGGAGATTTTAATGGAAACACCATTAATTTGATTCCCGATAATGGAGTATCCATTGCCCAAGGGTGGCGCACGGCAAATGTTACGTTGTTTGTTGCAGGGGCGGAAACAAATGACATGAACATTGATGTAGAAATTGTGTAACAAACGCCCGGGAATGGAATAAAAAACCGCCCGGTTGGGCGGAAATTGACAAAGGACGGCGGCTGTGCTAGGATGGGGACAGGCGCTGCACGAACGGCAGGCGGTTAGTCACAAACCCCGAAAGGGGGTGACGCCATGCGGATTACGTTACATATCGGACGGTTTACCGTGACGATCATCGTAAAAAGCAGAAACCGCCACTCGGCCAAGTGACGGTTTCTTTTCTGAAATCTTAGCTTATCCGGGCTAACCGCTTGTCGCAGCGCCCTTCAACTTCATTATAGCCGGAAACGCCGCTTTGTCAAGGAAGACAAGGCGGCTTTTTTATGGGCCGCCTAGGGAATGGAAAGGAGAAGGAACATGACCAAGGCAGAGATCTTCAGCGCGTATGTGCTCCCGGCCATCGTGGCGGTGCTGACCGCCCTGGCAGGGTATATCGGGACGCAGATCAAGCGTCTCTATGAAAAATACGTCAACGACAAGGTGAAGCAGGACGTGGTCCGCACCTGTGTCAAGGCGGCGGAGCAGCTGTACCGGGACCTCTCGGGGCCGGAAAAGCTGGAAAAGGCCAAGGAGGGCATCGTGGAAATGCTGAACGAGAAGGGCATCCCCATTTCCGAGATGGAGATGGACCTCCTCATCGAAAGCGTGGTACAGGAGTTCAACCAGGGGGTGAAGGGGGAACACAAGACCGAAGAATCTCCCGAGACCCAGGCAGAGAGCGAGGACGTCCATGAAAGCGCTGGCCTTTGACCGGATCGCCGTCCTCACGGCGAAGGGCCTGCCCGACGGGAGAAGCTATATCGCCGCCGGGGACCTGTGCCAGATCGGCGAAAAGACGGCGGCGGGGCTCTGGCCGGTGACCTATCCCACGAAAAAGGGGCAGAAGACCCGGTGGGTGCGCTCCCTCAAGGGCTTCCTCGTGAACCAGAACAACTTTTCCCGCATCTCCTACCCCGCCAAGGGGTATGAAAAAGCCACCATCAAGAGCTCCGGCTGCGGGGTGTGCTCGGCCATCATCGCCCTGGGGGCCGTCACGGGGAGCCAGATCTCGGTGCAGACCATGCGGGACTGGGCGGTCAACTGGGGCGCGAGAGTCCCCGGCGGCACCGACATGAACAAGCTTTTGCGGCTGCTGTCCGGGCGCTTTCCCATCAAGGTCCGCCAGACCAACGACCGGAACGTTTTGCTGGGGCATCTCCGGGCGGGGGGCGCGGCCATCTGCAACGTCTCCGGCAAGGGGATGTTCTCCACCGGTGGGCATTTCATGGCCGTCCTCGGGGAGCTGGACGGGAAGCTCTGCATCGCCGACCCGGGGCTGTATTCCGGGAAATATTCCGTCAACGCCCGGCGGCGGGCCAACGTCACCGTGAGCGGGGAGCTCATCTTCGCGTCCCCCGCCGTGCTGGACGCGGACTGCGTGGGGCGATGGCCGAGATACTATCTCCTGGAAAGGGAGGGCTGAACCATGATGGTGACGGTGGACGGGATCATCAAAGCCGCGGCGCTGGTGGGCGCACTGGGGGTGCTGTACAAGATGTGGACCAAGATCGCCGCCTTTGTGGAGCGGCAGAACGCGCAGGACGTGGACCTCAAGGCCATCCAGGCGGAGTTGGCGCTCATTACCTATGCCCAGCTGGCTTGTCTCAAGGGGCTGAAAGAGCAGGGCTGCAACGGCCCTGTGACCGAGGCGCTGAACAGGCTGGAGAAGCACCTCAACAAGGCGGCGCACCACCAGGAAGAGCAGAAGAAGGGGGCGTGACCCATGAGCCGGTATGATGCGATCATTGACGGCGCGGTCATCGGCTATACCCACTGCGCCCGGGACCGGGCCATCCTCAAGCGCCGTCTGAACGACGGCGTGACCATCGAGGGACTGGCGGAAGAGTTTGACATGAGCCCCCAAAACGTCAAGCGGATCATCCGCCGGGGACGGGATCTGACTGGTATCTAAGTGATAACACGTTGAGAGCATCCGAGGGAACTCGGGTGCTCTTTTTTTGTACCCAAAATGGCCGTTTGCTTGCTCGTCGGGGCGGCCCGGATGTGGGACAATAAAGCCAGAAAAGCAAAGGAGGACGCGGCAGATGTTTGATCCCTATGGTATGTACGGCTATGACCCCAGATTTGCCCCGAATCCCGGCCCACAGCGGCCAATCCCCCGCCCGGGGTATACGGACCAGCCCCAGGGACAGAACGGCCAGCAGGCGGGCCCTGGGTGGGTGTTTGTGCCTCGGGTGGAGGATATCGTCAATGTGACGGTGCAGCCGGGGGGCAAAGCGTGGATCATGGCCCAGGACCAGCCGGTGTTTGCCGTCCGGTCGGCGGACCAGCTGGGCGTGACGCAGACGGACTATTATCGTTTTGAAAAATACAGCCCAACAGCGGCAAAAACGGCCCAGGGCGAGAAATATGTCACCCGGGAGGAGTTTGCCCGTCTGGCGGCGGCTGTAGCGGAAATGAGCGCGGCGAAGACCGAACCGAAGAAGGAGGCCAAGAAGAATGAACCCTCTGTTTAACGGAAACCTCCGGGGCATCGCGGACATGGCAAAGGCGATCTCCACGGTGGGGAGAATCAAACAGCTTTTATCGGGGAAAAACCCGGAACAGGCGATTGAATACCTCAGCAAAACGAACCCTCAATTTGCAGAGCTTTATGCGAAATGCAAAGACCGCTCCGTAAACGACATCCTGGCGGAGTATGGGATCGATCCGGAGGGGTTCAAGAGTTTCTTGTCTATGTTTTGATCCACGGCGCGGGTGGCCAACGCGCATGGAAATAAATGACGGAAGGAATCACCAGTATGGAAAACTATTCTCTGGCCGACATCGGGGCGCTCATGGGCTCCCGTGACGGCGGCTTTGGCGGCATGGGTGCCTGGGGGCTGATTATCCTGGTCGTGCTCATCCTTTTTGGGGGCGGCGGCCTCTTCGGCCGCAGCGGCGAACGAAATGCAACCGTTGCAGACATCCAGCGCAGCCAGGACTTTTCTGCCCTGGAGCGGCAGAACAACGAGACCGTTGCCGCCGTGCGTCAGTCCGCTTACGACGTGACCGGCGCGCTCAAGGACAACGCCTACAACATTCTGGGCGAGCTCCGGGATGTGCAGGCTGCGACCGCGAGTGGCTTTGCGCGGCAGCAGGAGTGCTTAGTAGCAGTAGGCACTTGTGTAGCGTAAGCTGCACTGGCAACCGGGTGAACTGCTGGAAAATCTAAGTTTGCAGCTTGCTTTCTAGGGCTAATCAGTGTATAATACTGATTGATGTTTAGGAGGTGGGCTATATGTACTATGTTTATGCGTGGGTAGATGTGACATCCGGCAAGATTATCTATGTTGGGAAGGGAACCAAGAACCGATACAAGGTTCGCAAACACAACCGATTGTTTGACGAGTATATCAGGTCGCACGAATGCACAAGCAGAATCGAGAAGGAGTTCCTTGACGAAGAAGCCGCCTTTTCGTATGAGCGAGAGATGATAGAGACTCTGAAACAAGCGGGGGAGTGTTTCTGCAACATCAACATTGGTGGAGCGGGAGGCACGTCTGATTGGTGGACGGATGATCGGCGAGCGGAGTATTCCGCGAAAAACGTCATGAAATCCGAAAATCAGCGAGCGCGGATGTCAATGAAGAACCCAATGAAAAACGCGGAAGTTGCTATGGCCGTTGGTCTGAAAAAGAAAAGGGCTGTAGTGGTTGGAGACCGTGAGTTCTCGTCCGTAAAGGATGCTGCGGCTACGTTTAATGTCCGAAGCGCTACGGTAAAACGGTGGTGCGAAAAGGGCGTGAACCCCAGGATGGATAAATGCAGATATAAGGATTCTCCACAAGCGGCCTTTTCCGGGAACCGATACAACCTCGGTGGATGCAGAGCAATCATTTACAATGGCGTCCGCTACGAAACCGGGATTGACCTTGCGAGAGAACTAGGTGTTTCCAATTCCGCCATCGTGCATTGGGCGAAACGGGGATTTACCCCCGATGGTATCCCGTGCAGATACGAAGATGACACAAGGGGCCTCCGGTATGAACCGCGTGATTCTGGGTGGAAGAAGCGAAAGCCGATTATCGTAAATGGCGTTTGGTATCCATCAAAACGTGATGCGGAAATTGCACTCGGCCTCTCCAAGGGGTATCTTGCACCTTACATCGCCGGAACGCGCAAGAACAGCAAGTACATTTGCAAATATGACAATCAGCAACCAAGCTGCGGGAAATCCGATAACAGTACCGCGGAAGGCTCAACGACTAACGAGTGAGGACGGAGACCAATAAGCTCGACACGAGTGCCCGGCCCCAATAGTTTGGGTGAAGATATAGTCTGAACTTATGGGAAACCACAAGATGCAAGGGATAAAGAGCCTTTGCGATAACACAATGGCTGCGAAACGCTCCGGGCCATCGATGGCGTCAACTATAACGGTGCGCTCAACACCGCCAGCATCAACGCCAACACCACGGCCCAGGTCCAGCGCATCCTGGACAAGCTCAGCGCCGACCGCGAGGCGGCCCAGGCCCAGCGGATCAACCAGCTGGAGATGCAGCAGATGTTCTGCGGCATCCCCCGCGTGAGCCCCTATGGCTATGGGGTCGTCCCGCAGTTCGCGCCCTTTGGCTGCGGCTGCAACAACAACATCTGAGCCGTTCGGGAATCCCGAACAGTTGGCCCTTTTGGCCGGGTGCGGCGGGGCAATCGCCCCGCCTTTTTTGTGAGAAAGGAGCCTATTTATGGCGAGAAGTCTGATCTATACCTATAACCCCACAGCCGGGGCCGTCGCGGCTGGCGGCGTCGTGCCCATTGGCGGGACCGGGGCCATTGTCCGCCGGTATGGCGGCTGTGTCAATGCCGGGCAGAACGGAATCACCCTGGACGGCGAAGGTTATTACACCGTCGCCCCCGTGGTGACTGCCGCTGCGGCGGCTGCCGGGGCCATCACCGCGACCCTGTATCAGGACGGGGCCCCGATCCCCGGGGCTGTGGCGTCGGCTACCGCCACGGCGGGCGGGACCGTGACGCTGGCTGTGCCGCCCGCTGCGGTGCGCGTCCGGTGCAGCTGCGCCCAGAGCGTCCTCACCGTGGTGCTGTCTGCGGCGGCAACTGCCTCCACCATCTCCGCCCTTGTGACCAAGGAGTGAGCCTATGACCATCATCCGGGAGTATGTGGACCGCATCGCGGAGGAGATCCAGGATGCCAAGCACTACGCGGAAAAGTATGTAGAGTACAAGGCCCGGGGGAACATCAACTGGGCCAACCGCTACAAGGAGATGGCTGGGGACGAGCTCAAGCACGCAACGTACCTCCACGACATGGCAAGCCAGCAGATCGAGGAGCTGGGCAAGGTGTTCCAGCCCACGGAAGAGATGCGGGAAAAGTGGGAGAGATCCCACAAGGAGTATGTGGAGAAGGCCGCGTGGGTGCGGGTCATGATGGGGATGTAAGTCTGTACAGATTTTCATACAGATTTCTTTTCGAAAATCCTCAGCATTTCCATAAAATATACGACGTCCTGTTGTATATTTTTAACACCGAAAAGGGGCGCGAACCCGCATGAAATAAGGAAACCCCCGTAAACGCTAGGTTTACGGGGGTTTCTGTGTTTGGCGGAGAGTTAGGGATTCGAACCCTGACATAAGTGTGCTGCGAAGCCTATATAGCTTGATTTCCGCCAGCACGTACAGATTTTTGTACAGAATTCGCCTCAAAATAAGCGGCGATTTGACTGTTAATGTCCTCCTGTTTCTGGGCCATGATGTGGCCGTACACCCGCATGACCATCTTCTCGTCTTCGTGGCCGATCCGGTTGACGATGTACAGCATGGGGACACCCAGAGAGACCATTACCGAAACGTTATAATGCCGCAGGTCATGGAACCGGAAGTTCAGGCCAGCGGCTTTCTTTATGCGCTGAAAAGCATCGTTGACGGCGTTTCCGTTTTGCTTGATGACGCGCTCATCCGGGGCGCCGGAAAAAGCGGAAAGCGCCTGGGCGACGTCCGGCGTCTGGGGAAGGACACGATAACCGGCGTTTGTCTTTGGCGGCTTGAACCCCCAGGACCCATCAAGCATCTGGGTATAGCTCTTGTTAATGCGGACCAGCCCATCTTGCACGTCGGCAAAGGTCAGGGCGCAGATCTCTCCGCGCCGCAGACCGAGTTCGGCAGCCATGGTGATGGCCAGCACAAGCTCCTTGTTTTTTCGGCGTTCAGCTTCCCGGATGGCGGCGGTGATCTCCTCCAGAGTGGGGATCACAAGCGGCGGCTGATTGCTTTTTGGGAGCTGCACGGTCAAGCGCGTGTTGGGCGCGTATGCCTTGAGCGTGGAGGTAATGATGCCGTAGAAGTTTTTGATGGTCTTCGGGGCGCGGTATGTGGCAAGGATATTGATCTGCTCTTGGACGATCTCGGAGGTGAGATTCTTGATCGGGATGGCGGCCAGCAACCCGAGGTTGTTTTTTGCACAGGCGATGTGATTCACGACTGTATTGGGGGCAAGGACGTTTTTGCGGGAATCCAGGTATTTTGTGATAGCTTCCCCCAGGGTCAGCGGGCTGGCGGCAACGGCGGCGGGGGCGGATTGCTCCAGCTCCACGGCGGCGGCGCGGGCCTCGGCTTTGGTGGGGCGGGTGACGGAGCGCTGGATGCGCTTGCCCTCCGCGTCCTTGCCAAGATAGGCGTAGCAATTCCAGGAGCCGGAGGGGAGACGGCGGGGGGTGGATGGCATAGGGAGACCTCCTTACATGGATGCGGAATAGCAAGAGGAGAACGCGGACCGGAACCAGCCCCAATCCCGATTGGCAACGTCGATGAGCAGCGCGACGATCACCACCAGGAGCACCGCGCCCAGGGCTATGGCCAGGCCGAGGATCCATTTGTCCTTGTGCTTTAGCGCCCGCTGATACATGATGATCTGTGTGCGAAGTCGGTGAACTTCCGGGCCAACGAGGTTGGAATCCCGGGGGAGGATCCCAAAATAATCATCCAGGGACACATCGAGCACCTTGCACACGGCCCCGGCGAGATCGACGGAGGTGGAATGGGTCTCGCCGGAAAAGAACTTGGACAGCGTGGAGGTGGGGATCCCGGTCTCGTCGGAGATCGTTTGGATTGCGATACGGCGCTCGTCGCGCCGGTCGCGGCAGACATTGTTGAGCGTAGGTTTGTACTGCAATTTGTATATCCTCCTTTGACAATTTGCAAAAATGGTTGGGCGCATCCCCGAAAATCCCGAAAACGGGGCCGGGAAATATTTTGGGAAATCAATTATCCCCGGAAACGGGCTGGCAAAACCGGGGCGGCCGGTGTAAAAAGGGTACAAGAAACCCGCCAGGCCATGGCAGCCCGGCGGGCGGAAATGAAAGGATGTGCGCCCGATGAGGAAGCCACAGTCGGAGCGAAAGAAAATCCGGAATCCGAAAATCCCGGAGCGCGGGAAACGTTATTGCGTGTTTGCGGAAGAGATCATCTCCTGGAGCTTGTCTCGGCCCCAAAGGAGGACCCCGGTGCTTTGTGCAAGCTCCCGCGCCCCGGGGGTAAACCCACGGTTGGTCATAACGACACCGACATGACGGCCATAAAGGGTCTTGCCCGCGTTGACCTCCTGGACCGGCTTGTTGCCCAGGTCGGAAGAGTAGCACTTGCACTGGATGGCGTAGAGGATGCCGTCTTTTTCGGCGGTGATGTCTACGCCCTGGTCGCCGCTGCCGGGAGTGACAACGACATCGGAAAAGCCGTTTTTCCGGAGGAGATCGGCGCACCAAAACTCAAAAGTGTGGCCCTCCATACCGTCAACAATTCGGAGATCCATCTCCCTGCCGTCGCTCTCTGCGGTAACGTCATCCAGGGAAACGTCATCGTCGTTCTCCGCGGCGACAGAACCCAGCTTATTTTGCAAAATCTTTTTTGCGTTGTCACAAAAAGATTTGGTCTCGTCATCAAAGCGGTCGGAATATTTGTCGATGTCCATGTAAAAAAACTTGCACGCCCACCGTGTTTTTTCTTTGTTGTTCCGGTAAACACCGGAGGCGTCCGAAAGTATCTCTTGATAGCTCCGCTCTACGGCGTCCCGCAAATGCCATTGGTAGTCATTTTTGAACTTCCGATATTGGAGCGATGGAGTTTCGCCGTGCATGCCGACTTTCCCTTCGAGGGGGATAAGGTATTTTGTATTCCTCATGAGCTCGTCATACGCTTCGATAAACTCATCGATGCCCGTCGCCTTGTTCGCACTATCTGCGTAATATTTCGCGTCCCAGATCACGGATGCGGCGTAGGTTTCGAGCTCTTTCTTTTGATGCGGTGTCAAAGCCCGTTTTTTGCACAGCTTTTCAATGTGCGGATTTTCACCGCCTTTTGCAGCAATTTTGATGTAGTTTTCCCCTTGCACATACGGATATGTGCAAGCGACAATGGCGACCATGGCGATTTTGTATAGGGCAAAGGACGAGGTGTCATCTTCGCCAGATGGCATATTGCCCAGCATGACGTAGAAAACAATCAAAAACGCCAATGAAACAATGTACAGGATCCTGATACTTTCCGGGCTTTTTGGCTCTTGCGGCTTTTTCGTTTTTTTGATACCCTCACCCCCAAAATCAAGGAAGGAGGAACCCCCATGCAGAACAAGGAAGAATACATCGCGGCAATCGAAAAGCGGCTCGCGCAGGCGGGACAGGACCAGCTGCGGATCGTGCTTTTGTTTGCGGCGCGGCTCATCGACGCAAAAGAGCCCTCCTAATTTACATAAAATATACCGCGACAATCGACAAAAGTCAACAGAAAGAGAAAAAATAAGGCCCTCCGGGGCCTTATTTTTCATCTCCGGAGAGCGTTTTAATGATGTCATACAAGAAACTCCACTGCTCCGGCGTAAGTTTCCCGAGATTAGCAACGAGTTTTTTTTGGTCCTCTGTCGCGTCTGGGCCAAGGAGGTCGGCGCAGAACTCCACGATCTCGTCCTCCCGGGTGCGGGGGCGGAACATCTCGCCGATGCCGTCGCGGAGCCAGATTTCGTCAACGCCGTATTCGCGGCAAATGTCTTTAATGGTCCGCTCGCTGGGAGAGGATTTGCCGGAGCAGATCATGGACACAAATGCGGGCGACACATGAATTTTCTTTGCAAAATCCGTTTTCGACATATTAAGCGCATCCAAAAGGGATTGGAGCCGCTCGTTTATAGTGCTCAAACTATCACCTCCTCTGGACAATACAATACCACCGTCCGCGCGGAAAGTCAATAATCTTTTTTAAGTTACTTACAAAAAGGGGCTTGACGAATTAAGCTCCTCATGCTATGATATAAGTAGATTAAACGAGCACATAAATGAGATGATGGCGCTCTACTGCTGTCATTGATAGTCTACCACAAATTAACCCGAATTACAAGCGGAGAGGAGGAGCCAATGAACGAAATTGAGAAGATCCAGGCCAAAGAAATGGTGAAAGCCATCAAGGCCATGGACAAGGTCAAACGGGCATACGTCAACGGCGTGGTCGCCGGCCTGACGGCCCAGACGATGAGCCAGGCAAAGGAGGCGGACCCCAGATGATCGTGGAGAACATCCGGACGATGTGCCGGGAACGAGGAATCACGGTCTCCGAGCTGGAGCTGGAATGCGACCTGAGCCGGGGGACGATCCTCAACTGGTCCAAGCGCGGCGGGCCGGGGTCCTTCCGGTCGGTGTGCCGCATCGCGGATTATTTCGGGGTGTCGCTGGACGCGCTGGCCGGGCGGGACACCGGAGGGCGGACATGACCCTTGCAGAGCGCCGCGTGGCGGCGGGGATCACCCGGGCCAAGGCGGCGTATACGCTCCACCTGAGCATGGCCGAGCTGGACCGGATCGAGAGCATGGCCCAGGAGGCCACGCCGAGACAGGCCCTTTGCATGGCCAAAATGTACGGCTGCAAGCCGGAGGAGCTGGAGCTGGGGCTGGACCCGTACAGCCTTCACGGCTGGCGGGTGTACCACGGGGTTGGCATCACGGCCATGGCGGCGCTGGTCAATGTCACGTCGGACAAAATCAAGGACTGGGAGGGCGGGCTCCGGACCCCCAGCGACGCGGAGATCGTGCGGATCTCGGGCGTGACAGAGATCCCCATCCCCAGCCTGATGGAGGCGGAGGGATGGTGGGGAGATGATGAACGAGAGGAGGAAAACGCATGATCGAACGGATGGAAAACGCGCTGCTCCAGTTTGTGGAGCGGGCAAGCCAGGAAAACGCCACCGACAGAGAGGTGGATGCTCTTCCGGCGGTGGCGTCGGCCCTGACGGCGCTGGTCTCGAAATACCGGCCCATCGGGTTTTACTGCGCAAGCTCCCGATGCGGGATGAACAAGCACGGCGTGTTTGTCTGCCGCTGCGGGAAGTGTCACCCGTTATTCGAGGAGTGAGAGGACGGGAGGCGCCATGCTGGGATATTGGTTCGTGTGCGGATGCATCATGGTCTCCCTGCTGGTCAAGGCCCTGTTTGAGTGTCTTTATTTCCAGGACCAGGAAGCGGCACGGCGGACGGTCCGGGACTGCATTGTCGGGTGCGTCAGCATCCTACTTGCGGCGGCGTTCGCGACGCTCCTGAATCACCTGGGATAGAGCATCATTGATCGCACGCGAGTTGTCCCCTTGGAGGGCGGCGTACAGTGCATCAAGCCTTTCGGCCATTTGGCCGGATGCTTTTGCCCGCAGGGACGCGACGGCGGCAACGGCTTTATACCGGTCACGCAGTTTCCGGGATTCGGAAAACACAGCGACCGCAGATGCCATGGCGGAAAACTCATCGACGGCGGTCAATGTATCTTCCCGCTCCCATTGGAGCCGGAGCCGCTTGACTTCCTTGGATGCGGACATCCTGGCAATCACCCAGGACGAAGCCACAGACACGCACACACCGGCAAAGCTGATGAGTGCAGTAATGACCGGGGTTGTCATGGCGATCACCTCCGTTCCGCCTCCTCCGACCGGCCCACCAGGTAGTCCAGGGAGACGTCGAAGTAGTCGGCCAGGGAGATGAGGACCAGCGCGGACGGGACGGTTTTGCCGTATTCGTACCGTTGATAAGCTTGTTCTGTAATGCCGATCCCATCGGCCACCTGTTTTTGGGTAGCGTGTTTTTCAAGGCGGGTGCGTTTCAGAGCATCGGATAGCTGAGACATGAGAATACCCCCATTTTTTGAAAAGGTATTGACACAGCAAATATGATGTGCTATTGTAAAGTCAAAGCACAGCATATATGATGTGTTAATCCAGGAAGAGAGGAGTGCATGAATGTGAAATTGAGAGCAGCCCGGGAACAGTCCGGCAAGACACAGGCCCAGGTTGCGAAAGATGCGGGAATCAAGGAACAGTCGTACCAGAAGTACGAATACGACAAAAGCACCCCCAATGTGCGGACGGCCATCCGCATTGCGCGGTCGGTGGAAAGCACGGTGGAAGAGATCTTTGGCGAGAGCTCAACCACAGATTAACACGCCAGGCGGGAAACCGCAACAAAAATCGACAGGAGGACATTATGGACAAGCCGAAAAAGGGTCTCACGGACGAGGAAGTCGAACAGGAGATCGCCCGGCTCCAGGGCTCGGAGCTGGTCAAGCTGGCAAAACGGGAGGAGCGGGTCAAGACGGCCCGGCGGCGGAAGCTGTACGCGCTGCGCGCCTACGAGAAGCGGGGAAAGCTCCTCCAGGAGCAGGGTGTGACCATGGAGAGCCTGAAAAAACAGGAAAAGGCGCTGGAAAAATGAAGGACAGGCGGCTCACCCCGGCGGAGGTGGAAATGGAGATCGCCCGGCTGGAACGGGCAAACATCATCCGGGCGGCGGAAGAGCATGAATTCTTCCGGCGGTCCCGGGAACAAAAGCTGTTCTGTCTGAGACAGCAGGCGGAAAAGGAGGAAAAGCATGGGACCTGAGATGACGATCCTGGAGTGCATCTGCCAGGTGGTGGTTTTCTGGGCGGTATGCCTGGTGGGCTGGGTGACGGTCAAGATCATCGAGTGTCACGGAAAGCGTAACAGAAACTGCAACAGAATCTGCAACAGATTCTGTTACAAAATCTGCAACAGAATCTGCAACAAAAAATGCGTCACGGCAGAAAGGAGAGCAGCATGAGAAGCCGCACGGGGTTCGCAAAAAGCGTCGTTCTTTCCAAGGACTTTTTGGAAATGTCTGTCGACGCTCAACTCCTGTATTACACCCTCTGCATGAGGGCCGATGATGACGGCTTTGTAGACAACCCGAAGCCCATCATGTCGAAAATATTCACCACAGAGACGGAATTATCCGAGCTGGTGTCCAAAAAATACATCATTCCGTTTGAAGATGGGGTGGTCGCCATCCGGCACTGGTTTGTAAATAATCGCATCCGGAAAGACACATATATTCCCAGCGTTCACCAGGACAAAAAACGGGTGATTTTGGCAGCCGGAAAGAGCAAAGAGTACATGGATCCCCTGGACAACATTCCCCCCGTAAACGGGGCGGACAAGGTCGAAAATGAAGTTTCCAAAGAGGTTCCCCCAAGAAAGAAGGTTTCGCCCCCCTTGATGGTCCCTTCCTCTTCTCCCCCTACAACCCCCGTATCTCTATCCCCC
>ERZ1034984.1538-NODE-1538-length-21144-cov-5.645502_pt1 | contig 21144 bp, 18 predicted proteins | sample MGYA00520589_ERZ1034984 | MGnify/ENA primary metagenome ERZ1034984 (study PRJEB33766, sample SAMN09781790) | gut metagenome | biome: gut microbiome | host: Homo sapiens | place: Madagascar | study: EMG produced TPA metagenomics assembly of the PRJNA485056 data... | reverse complement strand
TCATTTTATCAACAATATCACCCGTCCATGAATCATCTTTGTAATATCTGTCACCATCAGCAGTAAGATATGTACGATTATTCGCAGTAACTTTATCCTTTTCAACTCTTACGTGGCTTACATCTATCCTCTTATCCGAAATAGACTCCATAATAAGATCCGCATAAGAATCCTGTCCTACTGCACCCAATAATGAAACATGAAATTCTGCAAATTTTGATGCATGCGAGGCAAAGTTAAGGGCTTCACCCCCAGCATATAATTCATCCGTTCCATCAAAAACATCTACACACAGACACGGAAGCGCCACTAAAGTTATCATCTTTTGTACCTCCACAAAATATTTTTACACGATCAGATTATCAATCAGGAGCATAGGCCCCCTGCTTTTTCCATAAATAAGCCTGGACGCTCCCATAAGTATTTGTTCTATTCGCGAATTCCCATTCCCAACAGATTACCCTGTTCGTCCAGATACATATCCACCGGTCCCAGTTTTGCATCTTCACTGGTTGTAAACCGCACCAACACTGCCTCCGTATTCTTTTCCGTCCCCTCCCCGATCTCATAATACGAATCCGGCAGCGTGTAAGAATGGATCACCTCAGGGTGATCCCAGTTGGTGATCGTCCTCTGCACATTGGACGAGCTGGCCATCCAATAAGTCTGGCAGGTCTTGATATACTCTTTGTCAGGCACGCCGGAGCCCGGTGCCGGCTCTGCCACATCCGCAGAATTCTCCGCGATCTTGCCGGAGGAATCCTGATTCATATAGTCATCGGACAAAAACAGAAGATATTCTTCATCCTTGCCCGCCGGGTCAGCAGCCCCCTCCGGATCCGAATACCGGTATCCCAGTTTGCCAATGACATCCCAGTTGTTTTTCAGTTGAACCGTTTTCAGACTGCCATCCCCTGTACCGGTAAACTCCGCACTGGCCCAGTCCTCACCCACGCCGTCAAACAACTCCTCTTTCTTTGGCTCACTGCTCCGTCTGGTCAGGGAATTGTCCCGGACATGGTATACATAGATTCCCTCCGTATCAGATACTTTTCTCAGGTAAACCTCCGAGCCATCCTGCTTCACACTGACAAAGCAGGCATCATCCCCCTGGGTCGCATCACAGCCGATCTCCCTGAGATCCACTGCACGCTCAAACCGGTGCTTCATCGTGTCGTAGACAAACAGACCATAACATCCTCCGAATACGATCGTGTCATCATCTGCATAGTACAGTCTTGTACCGTCGGCCCCCTGGGTCTCATTGAGATCGACCGCCGGTATCTTTGCCATCATCTTATTCTGGTTCCCTTTTTCCTCCCTTATATCGGTCAGGCAGAAAATTCCGGCCGCCACAACCAGAACCGCCGCCAGAATCCCAATCCATTTCCCATGTCTTCTGAATCTCATCACATGTTTCACCCTCTTTCTGACATCACACTCCCCAAAGGCCAGGACCCCCATACCCCGGTTTCCGGAGCGGACGGCAAATCCAAACAGCAAGTTACTGTACACCTCGCGGATATCCCGGCCGGCATGGTCCAGCACATATTCATCACAACTCATCTCCATATCCCGCACCATCAACAGATAGGACAGCCATACCAGTGGATGGAACCAGTAGATCAGGCAGATCAGAAAGGCGATCACCTGAATCACCGGATCGCCCCTGCGGATATGATACTGTTCATGCGCACAGACATACTCCCGTTCCTGCTCTTTCATATGAAACGGAATATAAATCTTCGGAGCCACCAGTCCCAGCACAAACGGCGTGAAGATCCGGTCACATTCATAAATATTATCCCGGAAGCGGATCGCTGCCGCCACCCTTTGTTTCATACGGATATACTGCATCACATTCCACAGCAACAGGGCAGACATACCGACAATCCAGACATATGAAGCGATCCGGCGGATTTCCGTCAAAGAATCCGCACTCTCAGAATCTGTGGCACCGGTCTTTCCCATCTTCTTTCCCATCTCCTGAGAAGTTCCCGAAGTCATCTTCGATGACGGTCCTGCTGTTTGGGTCTGTCCATGCGCCTCCATTCCCGGACGGAGCACAGCACTCTCCTGCACCTGTGTCCGGGGCAACTGCGTCACCCTGTACATGCTGAACTCGCTGCTCATGCCGGTCACATCCGGACAGACCAGACGGATTCCCACCAGAAGCCACAGAACATACGCATATTTTTTCGGAGCCTTCCAGAGTATGGCCCGGATCACCAGAACAGCCAGTATCGTCATGACCACCATCACACTCCGGTCGATCAATACAGAAAATACCTCCTGTAACATAATCATTCCCCCTTATTGATCACTGTACTTGTCAATGATTTCTTTGATACGCTCTGCCTCCTCCCTGGAAAGCCGCTTTCCGCCGAGAAACGCGGTCAGAAATCCCGGCAGAGACCCCCCAAAGTTTCTCTCCATAAAATAATTTGATTCCTCGATCTGAACCCGCTCCTTCTCGATCAGTACGGATACCACAGCATGTTCATTTTTGATGTACCCTTTTTCGGACAGTTTCTTGATCGTAGTATAGGTCGTAGACTTCTTCCATCCGAGAATTTCGTTACACAATTTCACCAGTTCGCCGGAGCCGAGAGGAGCGTGTTCCCAGACCACACACATAAACCGATAATCACTGTCGCACAATTTTAACTGTTCCACTTTCATCACCATCTCCTTCCAACATATATTGTCATTCTTCATAAAATGTCACATTTAACGGACTGCAGTCCATAGGTCTATAATCATCGACCTTCAAGTCAAGTCTATAGCAATAGACCACTTTTGTCAACTCCTTTTCGAGCATTTCTTATCCTCGCTGAGCGTTTTTGCATGATAGGCGACGAGACAAAGAAAAATGGCAAAACCATTGTTTTGCCATTTTTCGCTACATTACAGTACTTTCCCTGGATTCGATCACCAAAAGAATACCATCGGTAAACCTGATTTTCGCCTCGTTCTTTCCCCGTGCCATTTCATTGCTGATGCCACGGCTGCTTCCCGGTTCCAGTGTGAAATCCTCCACCTCGTACGCGAATCCACTCAGACACAACCCCTTGACAGGTCCCGCAAACGGAAACAGTGAAATATAGGATCCGTAGAGCTGTTCCCTGCGCAGGTTCATCGGATGATCTGTCATCGTGATCCGGTTGTACGGATCCACCAGAGAGCAGACCACCCCCGCCCTGACGGTCTTGTACAGGATGTGCAGATTTCCCAGAAAATGATCCAGTCTCCTGCCCGTCGCACCGACAATCACGATCTCCTGTACCTGTTCTGACAAAATAAAATCCAAAGCCAGTTCTGTGTCGGTGGCATCCTTCTGCGCCGGAAAAGTATCGACCTTACATCCCTGCTCCCGAAAATAAGACAGTGTCTCCTGCGAGGCACTGTCAAAATCTCCAAGAATATGATCGGGCTTTATTCCAAGCTGATATGCAGTGTCCATTCCGGCGTCTGCACATACCACCATATCAAAACGTTCTTTGGATAAATAATCCCACACAAAATCCAAATCGACCGGTCCGCCGCTGATCAGCAGTGTTCTCTTTCCTCTCATGAACACGCCTCCACCAGACAACGGATATTTTCTTCCATATCTCCCTTGAACACCGCGGTTCCTGCCACGATGATGTCGATGCCGTCGCGCACCAGTTCCGGAAAATTCTCCCTGGTCACACCGCCGTCAATCTCTATCTTGTACTGAAGACCTCTGTGTCTGCGGATCCGGATCAGTTCCAATACCTTGTCAAGGGTCTCCGGAATCAGTGTCTGCCCTCCAAATCCCGGATTGACTGCCATGACCAGAACCATATCCAATTCATCCAGGATATCCTCAATGGCAGAAACCGGTGTCCCCGGATTGATGGCTACAGCACACTTTACGCCCAGACGATGAATCTTCTCGATCGTCTTTTTCAGATCCTCACAGGCCTCATAATGCACCGTAATGCTGTCTGCTCCGGCTTTTACCATATCCTCCACATATCGGATCGGCTCCTGTACCATCATATGTACATCGAATTTCATAGAGCACTCCCTGCGGATGGAAGAAATCACCGGCATGCCAAAAGAAATGGAAGGGACAAACCATCCATCCATAACATCTACATGCAGGATACGGATCCCATTCTCTTCAATTTTCTTCAACTGCTCTCCAAGTCGGTTAAAATCTGCCGAAAGTATCGATGGTGCCAGTTCGCTCATATCTGCCTCCCTGTGGATGGATTAATATTTTTTGATATTTTTCAGTTCCTCGAAAAACTGAACATAATTTTCATATCGTGTGCCGGAGATCTCTCCCCGTTCCAGAGCCTGTCTGACTCCGCAGTCCGGCTCATGGACATGAGTACATCCCTGAAAACGGCATGTGCCCTCGTAGGGCTCAAACTCCGGAAAATACCAATGCAGATCTTCTTTTTCCAGCCCCGGAAGAAGAAGTGAAGTAAATCCCGGGGTATCCATAATATAGGTATCCTCAGCCAGACGGAACAATTCCGTATGGCGCGTGGTATGTTTTCCTCTCTTGATCTTCTCACTGATCGATCCGGTAGCCATCTCCGCCTCCGGAAATAACCGGTTCATCAGGGAAGATTTGCCGACTCCGGAAGGGCCCGCAAGCGATGTCGTCTTTCCTCTGAGGATCTCTGCCAATTCCTCGAGTCCCTCTCCGGTCACCGCACTGGTGAGCAGCACCCGGTATCCGCTGTTCTCATAGGTTCCGACAATGTGCCGGATCTCATCTTCCGGTGCATCATCCGTCTTGTTAAAACAGATGACTGCCGGAAGTTTCTCCATCGCAATATGCAGCAAAAAACGATCCAGCAGATTCAGATTGGGCTTTGGAAAGGACAGCGCAAACACGATCACCGCCTGTTCCACATTGGCAACCGCCGGTCGGATCAACTGGCTGCGTCTCGGATAGATCTGTGTGATGCTGCCTACCTTTTTTCCCTCATCGAGTACCTCGACCTCCACGTCATCTCCTACCAGCGGTTTCACCTTCTGATTGCGGAAAATGCCCTTTGCCCTGCATTCCAATATGCCAAGACGGGGAACCGGCACATAGTAAAATCCGCCGATCCCCTTAATGATCTTTCCTCTCATTATTTCGCCCTTTTGGTGAACTCCACATTCAGGGAGATTCCGGTATCGCTGTCGTCTTTGTAGACAGTCACGGTTCCATTGTTGTCACTCCATCCCTGGATGGAAAAACTCTTTGGGAAATCTCCATAACCCAGCGTTCCCGTCCAGACAGTTTTGGTAGTGCCATCCTGCGTCAGAACCAGCTTGATCGTTGCCGGATCCTCGTCCGCAGAGCCAAATGGATTGGAATTGACACTCACTCTTGCGTGATAACTGTATTCCTTTGGTGCCTCCGTCGGTGTCGGCTTCGGCTCTGTCGTCTTCTGTGGACCGGAACTTACCGTAAACGGTACCGTAGATCCACTGGCCACCATGCTTCCGACAGCCACATCCTGGCTGATAACCTTGCCCTTCTCCACCGTATCGGACGGCATATAGGTAATATCGTTGGCGGACAGTCCTGCCTTGGTCAGCATCTCTACTGCTGCCGCTTCCTTCTTTCCTACCAGATTTGGCACAACCACATCCTCATCGGATCCCTTGCTGATCACGATGTTGACGGTGCTCCCCTTATCGACACTGGATCCGACCACCGGATCCGTACTGATAACATTTCCTTTGTCTACCGTAGAACTGGCCTGTTGCGTCACTACACCGACCACCAGACCCAGATCCGTCAATGCCTTCTCAGCATCTGCCTGTGCATAGTTGGTAACATTCGGGATTGCCACGCTATTGGCATCTCCCTTGCTGTAATAGATCGTCACTCTGGAGTTCGAGTCCACAAACTCACCGGCATCCGGCTTCTGATCCAGAACCTTGTTGGCCTCCTCGTTGGACTCCTGTGGCTCCAACTGGTACTGCAGTCCACTGTTTCTGAGCATCTCCTCAGCATCCTGCAGAGTCTTTCCTACGATATCCGGAACTTCTACCTGTCCGGCCTGTGCACTCACCGCCGGTGTGGAATCCGCATCCTTATCTTTGCCGCCGGACCCAAACCATCCCATGAATTTGCCTGCGATCAGAAGAATACCGATCACCAGAAGAATGGCCACGACCACGCTGCACACCTTGAGGATCTTCTCCAGTTTTGGATCGATCTCCGGCTCCTCCTCCAGGTCCGTCTCAATAACCGGGAGGACATTTTCTTCTTTCTTTTCCGGGACAACATTGCGCGCGCTTTCCTTAATCTCCTCAAGTTCATCCTTGGAGATAGGCTTGGTCGGAGAGTCATCCACAGCGACTGCTCCCATGACTACATACGCGCCGTCCGGCTCCGCCAGAGCCCGTTTCAGATCGGCGATCAGGGCATCTGCGGACAGATACCGGTAATCCGGCTTCTTCTCCATACATTTCTGTACGATCAGAGAAATACTGTGAGGAATCTGCGCATCAACTTCATCCAGGGGCACCGCCTCATTTTGAATATGTGACAGTGCAACCGTCACGGTGCTGTCTCCCTCAAACGGCACTGCTCCGGAAAGCATCTCATACATGGTAATACCCAGTGAATAGATATCACTCTTCTCATCACTGTATCCACCTCTCGCCTGCTCCGGACTGATGTAATGAACTGAGCCCATGGCATTCGAGGTGATCGTATTGGATGTGGCAGCTTTGGCAATCCCAAAGTCTGTCACCTTCACCTTTCCCTCTTTGGAAATGATAATATTCTGTGGCTTGATATCGCGGTGAATGATATGGTTGGCATGAGCCTCCCCCATACCCTGTGCGATCTGGATGGCAATACCGACTGCCTCTTTGATCTCCAGTCTGCCCTTCGTCTCAATGAACTTCTTGAGGGTGATACCCTCTACCAGCTCCATGACAATGTAATACAAATCGCCGTCTTCTCCGACATCATAGACATTGACAATATTGGGATGGGACAGTCCTGCAACAGACTGCGCCTCCGCACGAAATTTGGATACAAACTTTGCATCATTACTGTATTCCTGTTTCAGGATCTTTATGGCAACAAACCGGTTCAAACGGCGGTCTTTCGCTTTGTAGACATCAGCCATTCCGCCCGTACCGACCTTGTCGACGATCTCATAACGGTCGCTGATCAACATTCCTAGATTTATCATCTCTTCCTCCAATCATGGTTATCCCCTGCGGGCATTACTGTCATACCTGTACCAGGACTGCAGTGATATTATCGCTGCCTCCATTGGCATTTGCTCTTTTAACCAGAGCATCCCCTGCCTGTTCCAGGGAGTCCGTGTGACGAATCAGATACTCCATATCCTCATCCTCAACCATATTGCTCAGGCCATCACTGCAAAGCAGAATGATATCTCCCGGCAAAACTTTTATCTCAAAAAAATCCGGCTGTACTTCCTCGTCAATTCCCAACGCGCGGGTGATAATATTCTTCTGTGGATGCATGCGCGCTTCACTCTCTGTCAGATTACCGATCTTGACCATCTCTTCGACCAGGGAATGATCATTGGTGATCTGCTGTAAATGTTCGTGCAGCAGATACAGACGGGAGTCACCGATATTGGCTACAAACAGGGTATCATCCTGCAACGTGCACGCCACCATCGTCGTTCCCATCCCCTCATATTCGGGGTTGGAATTGGCAGCCTGATATACTTTCTGGTTTGCGTAGGCGCAAGCCTCCTCAAAAATGGTGACCGGGGTATTCTGATCGCTCCCCTGGATCATGGAAGTCATGTTCTCAATACACATGCGGGATGCAGTATCTCCGGCCCGGTGTCCACCCATACCATCTGCGACAATAAACAGGTTCCGGAAACTACCCACGGGTTCATCCGAACAATATAATGAATCTTGATTCATGGAACGTCTCATGCCCACATCGGTCTTAGCATAAGATTTCATGTAGTTTCCCCTCCTTTGTTTTTATTTCTTAGCTGTCCACAGGCAGCATCAATGTCACTGCCCATTTCTCTTCTAATTGTAACATTTATGTGATTTTTTTCAAGTAACACTTTGAACTCCTGGATATTGGCCCCGTGGGATCTTGTTCCCATCCGGCCTTCCACGTGATTCAACGGAATCAGGTTCACATGACACAGCATCCCGCGCAGCAATTTGGAAAGCATTTCCGCATGGGCGGGTGTGTCATTGACACCCTCTACCATTGTATATTCAAATGTCACTCTGCGTCCCGTTTTTTGGACATATGCGCGGCAGGCTTCCATGATCTCGGCAATGGAATATTTCTGTGCCACCGGCATCATCGAGCGGCGCAGGCTGTCCTCCGGCGCATGCAGCGAGATGGCCAGGGTGATCGTCAGATCCTCCTCCATCAGATCATAGATCTTCGGAACCAGTCCACATGTGGACAGTGTGACATTTCTCTGGCTGATATTCAATCCATGTTCATCGGTCAGCATCCGGATAAACCGGATGACATTGTCGTAGTTGTCCAGAGGCTCTCCAATCCCCATGATAATGACATTGGACACCCGTTCACCGGTCGTCCTCTGGATCTCATAGATCTGATCCAGGATCTCGGAAGTCTCAAGACTTCTGGTCAGACCGCCCACGGTGGATGCGCAGAACCTGCAGCCCATCCGGCAGCCGACCTGCGAAGAGACACAGACGCTGTTGCCGTGCTTATATTTCATCAGCACGCTCTCGACATGCTGGCCGTCTCCAAGCTCCATCAGATACTTTCTGGTTCCGTCAATCGCAGAGATCTGTTCCTGTACGATGTGAGCCCCGCCCAGTGTGCACTGGCTTTGCAGGGTATCCCTGAACCCCTTGGAGAGATTGGTCATCTCATTGAAGGAGACGGCAAGTTTCTGGTGAACCCACTGATACAACTGCTTTGCACGGAATTTCTTTTCTCCAAGCTGTTCTACCAGCCCCGTAAGCTGCTGGTAATCCAGACTTTTGATATCTGTCTTTTTCATACTTTTACCCTATCCTGCGGAACACAGCCACAAAAAAACCGTCACTGTATGCCATGTCGGGCAGGATCTGAATATATCCTCTATCTCCGGTCTGTCCCTGAAGTGGGACAGGCAGCCGATCTTCAATGGAAACTGCCTCAAACGGAAGATGTTCCAGGATCCATGCCACATTATCTTCATTCTCCTCGCGGGCGATCGTGCAGGTACTGTAGATCAGGATTCCGCCCGGCTGTACATATTGCCCCACCACCTCAAGCATCTGACGCTGCTGTCGTGCGAGTGTCTGTATGTCCTGTCTGGTGGTCTTGTATTTGATGTCACATTTTTTGCCGATCACTCCAAGTCCCGAACACGGAAGGTCTGCCACTACCAGTTGAGCCTGGCCTACCCATTCCTCACGCAGTTTGCGCGCATCATTTTTCTTGAGTTTGACATTGTGAAATCCGGTCCGGATCAGATTCTGCCGGATCAGCGAGACTTTCTTTTCATGGACATCGCAGGCAATGATCCTGCCCTCTCCATGCCATCGATCCGCGATATGGATCGATTTGCCTCCCGGAGCCGCGCACACATCCAGCGCAAGCTCCTGCGGACTGTCAGGCGCCATCTCGCCGACCAGCATGGAACTCTCATCCTGCACCTGGATCCATCCCTTCTGAAAGGCCTCCAGATCTGTCAGTCTTCCATAAGAAGAAATGTGCAGAGCATAGGGAAACATGGTTCCTTCCTGCACCGTCACATTCTGCCGGCGCAGGCTCGCCACGATCTCTTCCCGGCTCTGACAGGTCAGATTACAGCGCACCGTCGTCTCATGATCCTGGTCATAAAAACTGCCCAGGATCCGTTCCGTGCGTTCCTCCCCATAGCGATCCAGGAAATCCTTCACGATCCACTCCGGCATGGAATACCATACGCTGAGATGGCGCACCGGATCATCTTTTCTCTTCGGATAGACAATATCATCCTGAAATCTGGCAATGTTGCGCAGCACACCGTTGACAAAATCCTTCAGTGGCATCAGATGGCGCGCCACGGCCAGTTTGACCGCCTCATTGCAGGCCGCACTGTCCGGCACCTGATCCATATAGAGGATCTGATACACCGACATGCGCAGCAGATTGCGGATCACCGGTTTCATCCGGGCAACCGGCGTCTTGGAATAGCGGTTCAGAACATAGTCCATTTCCACACACCGCTCCACCGTGCCGCTGACCAGTCGGTTCAGAAAAGCGCGGTCTCTCGCATCCAGCTGCGGATGGCTGTCTAACGTCGCGTGAAGTGCCTGGTCGCAGTACTGATCCTTTTCCATGATCGCAAGGATCGTATCCAGCGCAAGTCCCCTGACGTTTGTCGTCTCCTGTGTCATATGTTTTTTCATTCGTTTCCTCTTCCAAATACCGTTCCATCTGCCAATGCATTTCCTCGAAGGAATGAACCGGCATCCATACGCTTCTTACCCGCCAGCTGGACACTCGTCACGCGCAGCCCCCCCTGACCGGTCTGGATCGTAAAAGATGTTTTGTCCTGTGCGATCAATGTCCCCGGGCTGTCCTGTGTCTTGCTCTCCACAACATCTGCCTCCCAGATCTTGAGCATCTTTCCCTCCAGAAAAGTATATGCGCTCGGCCATGGGTTCAACCCACGGATCAGCCGTTCCAGTTCTGCGGCGCTCTTCGAGAAGTCCATCTCCCCAAGCGATTTGTCAAGCATCTTTGCATAAGTATGTGCACTGTGATCCTGCGGCACCGGATGAAGTGTTCCCTGTTCGGCCTGCTCCAGAACCTCCAGCACCATCGGCCCACCCATCTGGGCCAGGGTATCAAACAGACTCCCCCCCGTTTCTTTTTCTTTCAGGGTGTATGTGCGGACTGCCAGCATATCGCCGGTGTCAATCCCCTCATCCATCTGCATGATCGTCACACCGGTCTGTGCATCCCCCTCGATCACCGACCACTGGATCGGTGCAGCTCCTCTTCCCTTCGGAAGCAGGGATGCATGGACATTGATGCATCCGTATCTCGGAAGATCCAGAATCTCCTTTGGCAGGATCTGTCCAAACGCCACCACGATCATCGCATCCGGCGCAAGTGCTTTCATCTGCTCATAAAAATCTGCATTGCCCTTGACCCGCTTGGGCTGGATCACCGGGATTCCTGCCGCAGCCGCCGTTTCCTTGACCGGTGAGAACTGCATCTTACCGCTTCTGCCACGTGGTTTGTCCGGCTGGGTCACCACTGCCAGGACCTCATGTCCGCTGTCGATCAGGGTCTGCAGCGTAGGTACCGAAAAATCCGGCGTTCCCATAAAAATCAGCTTCATGGTGCCACCTCCTACTCTTCTTCCATCAGTTCCTCATTGGATACCAGGTCTCCCTCGACCAGATCCACATAAAGTTCTCCTTCCAGATGTGCCAGCTCATGCTGAAATGCTCTAGCCAGAAGTCCTTCTCCCTCCAGCTCGATCGGATTCATGTTCCGGTCAAAGGCTTTCACCTTGCAGTATTTGGCTCTGGTCACGATCCCGCTTTTGCCGGGAACACTCAGACATCCCTCGTAACCGGTCTGCTCCCCGGACAGTTCCACGATCTCAGGATTGACCAGAATGATCGGGCTGTCTCCCTCCGGAGAACAATCGATCACAACAATCCTTCTTGCCACGCCGACCTGCGGTGCCGCCAGCCCCACACCCATCGCGTCGTACATGGTATCCAGCATATCATCCACCAGCGTCTGCAGCCTCGGTGTCATCTCCTTGACCGGGCGGCATTTCTTATTTAATATCTCATCACCAATCGTATGAATTTCTCGTAAAGCCATAATTCTTCCTTTCTCATCAGCCATTGACATCAAACTGTATGCGGCAGTCCGTATATTCTGCTGCGGACCTCATAAAGTCCTCCAAGTCATTTTTTATGGAGCGAAGCACCCGGAAATCCTGATATTTTGCATACAGGCGGTAGCGGTAAGCATCCCGTATCTTAAACGGTTCTGCCTGCGCCGGCCCCAGCACATCGATCCGGGAATATCTCTTCATCTTCTGTGCCAACGCACCGGCCAACTTTTCGGCCTGATCCGGATCTCCGGAAATCACCAATACTCCTAGTATATTGGAAACAGGCGGATAATGCAAGATTTGACGAAGTGCGATCTCTTCCCGGTAAAAACTTTGATAATCCTGTGCGGCCGCGCTCACAATGGCATAGTCCTCCGGGCGGTATGTCTGAAACACGACATCTCCCGGTTTTTCCGCCCTGCCAGCCCTTCCGGCAGCCTGTGCCAGAAGCTGGAAGGTTCTCTCCGCTGCGCGGTAATCACCGACATTCAGAGACAGATCCGCTGCCAGCACTCCTACCAGCGTGACATTCGGGAAATCGTGGCCTTTGACGATCATCTGTGTTCCCACCAGGATATCGGCCTCCCCCTGTTCAAACTGCCGCAGGATCCGGCTGTGTCCCTCCTTGCCTCCCGTCGTATCCGCATCCATGCGCAGCACACGCGCCTGAGGATATCTCTGGCGCACCATCTGTTCCACCTTCTGCGTACCGATTCCAAACACACCGATATACGGAGAGCCGCAGGCCGGACACTGTTTCATCATCGGAATGGTATAGCCACAGTAATGGCATTCCAGCCTGTCACAGCGTTCTCCCAGCAGATGGGCCTTGAGTGACACGGAACAATGCGGACAGGACACCGGTTCCCCGCATTTGCGGCAGGATACAAAGCCCCCGTATCCACGGCGGTTCAAGAACAGGATCGTCTGTTCCTTCCTGTCCAGCCGGTCGCGGATCATCTCATCCAGCTTCTGTCCGAAGATCGAGTAATTGTGCTGTTCCAGTTCCTTTCGCAGATCCGTGATCCATATCCGTGGCATCCTTGCTCCGGTGGCGCGCCTGGTCAGTGTCAGCAGTTTATATTCTCCCTTCATGGCACGATAGTATGCCTCTACCGAAGGTGTGGCAGACCCGAGCACCACACTGGCTCCCAGCATATTTGCCCTCTGTATCGCCACCTCTCTGGCATGGTACTTCGGCGGCATGTCACTCTGGTAACTGCTCTCATGTTCCTCGTCGATCACGATCAGCCCCAGTCTCTCAAACGGGGTGAACAGGGCAGACCGCGGTCCGACCATGATATCGATCTCGCCGTTTTTGGCCCGGCAGAACTGATCATAGCGTTCCCCCGCCGACAGACGGCTGTGCATCACGGACACCCGATCCCCAAACCTCCGGTAAAACCGCCCCACGGTCTGAAACGTCAGCGCGATCTCCGGAATCAGCACGATCACCTGAAATCCCTGATCCAACACTCTGCGGATCATATGCATATAGGTCTCGGTCTTTCCGCTGCCGGTCACACCGTGAATCAGATAGACGCCACGCCTCCCTGCCTCATAGTCTCTCCAGAAAGAGTCTGCCACATTCTGCTGTTCCTCATTCAAAGGGATGGGTGTGTCCCGTTTTCCGGACAGTTCCTGTGGATTGCGGTACTCCCTGGCACTCTCCACCCGGAGTACGCCCTCCTCCTGCAGACCCCGGATCACATGTGCCGCCACATGGCACCGGTGAAGACAATCTCCGTAATCCATTCCGATCTGCTGCGGATCCGGACTTTCCAGAAGTGTCTCCACCACGCGCACCTTTGCCGTATAATGTCTGGCCCGCATCCCCTTAAGAATCTCCCGGAGTTCCTGCGCCGGGCCGGTACTGACGATCGTACGTTTCTGTTTCTCCCGTGTCTCCTGTCTGACCGGCATGACCACCTTGATGGCATCACTCATCGTCGATCCATAATTTTCTTTGATCCAGTAAGCAAGGGAAAGCAGGTGCGATTCCACGACCACTCCCTGCTTTTCGATCTCCAATATGCTCTTTGTCCGATGGATATCAAACTGAGGCTGTCCTGACAGTCCCACAATAAATCCTTTCATCCTGCGGTTGCCCTGCCCGAAAGGCACCCAGACCTGTGCTCCCACCACAGCATCTTTCTCCCACTGTTCGGGAACCAGATACTGGAAGGGACGATCCAGGCTTTTCACCGAGATATCAATTATGACATCTGCAAAAATCATACGTGTATCCTCTTGATCTATCGAATAAAATTGCCGTCCTTCACTACATCGGCTACCAGTTCTCTCTCGTCCATATGGTACTTCTTGCCACAGATTTCCTGATAATCCTCATGTCCTTTGCCGGCCAGAACAATGACATCTCCCTCCTGCGCATTTTCGATCGCATAGCGGATCGCCTCCGCGCGGTCAATGATCGTAACATACTCGCCATCTGCTCCGCGGACTCCGGTGACAATGTCATCAATGATCGCCTGCGGCTCCTCATTTCTCGGATTGTCCGAGGTGACGATCGTCAGATCGGCCAGTCTTGAAGAAATCTCTCCCATCTGGAACCGGCGGTCGCGGGAACGGTTTCCACCGCATCCGAACAGGCAGACCAGTCGCTTCGGCTGATACTCACGAAGTGTAGTCAGAAGACTTTCCAGACTCATCGCATTGTGCGCGTAATCGATCATCAGGGTAAACTTTGGTGACACATCCAGCACCTCCACGCGTCCTTTCACGCGGATCTGTGCCAATGCATTTTTGATCACCTCTTCACGGACTCCAAAATGACGGCAGATTGAAATGGCGGTCAGGGAATTGTAGACACTGAACTTGCCCGGGATGTCGATCTCCACATCCATATCCATCAGCCCGCTCATATGATAGGCCACGCCCAGCGTGCCTCCTTTGTCCGTCAGATGAATGTCTGTCGCGCGCAGGTCAACATGCTCTCCCAGACCGTATGTCTCCACCTTACAGGTGTGTCCCTCCATGATCTGTGGCAGATGCTTGTCATCGCCATTGAAGATTCCCTGACGGCACTGCCGGAACAGAAGACTCTTACAGTGAATATAATCCTCCAGATCTTTGTGTTCATTCGGTCCGATATGATCCGGCTCCAGATTGGTAAAGATCCCGTAATCAAACACAAAACCGCCGACACGGTGCAGCATCAGGCCCTGGCTGGACACCTCCATGACCACACATTTGCATCCGGCATCCACCATCTTGCGGAAGCTCTCCTGCACCACATAGGACTCCGGTGTCGTATTGGCGGACGGAATAACCTCGTCGCCGATGATCGTCTCGATCGTGCCGATCAGTCCGGTCTTGTATCCGGAATGCTCCAGGATCGAACGCACCATATAGGTTGCGGTAGTCTTTCCCTTGGTTCCCGTGATTCCGATCGTGGTCAGTTCTCTGGCCGGATGGCCGAAATACGCCGCAGATGCCTCGGCCAGCCCCAGCCTGGTATCCGCCACGCGAAGCACTGTCACATCCGCCGGAACCTCCACTTCCTTTTCCACCAGAAGCACGGTCACTCCATGCTCCACAACCTCTTTGGCAAAATCATGACCATCTCTGACTGCCCCGCTGATACATACAAACATTGCATCCTGCTCAGCCTTTCTGGAATCATAGATCAATGTACTGATCTCTTTGTCCAGACTGCCCTGCAGACATTCATATTCCATATCCTGAATCAATTCCTGTAATTTCATGATCATCCTTTCCGGAAGCGCATCTGCGTCCCATTTATCTCTTTATAAATCAATCTCACCATCAAAAACCACAGTTGCCGGGCCTGTCATCCAGACCGTATCCTCCTTCTGATCATAGAAGATATGAAGATCTCCCCCCAGAAGATGGACATCCACCTCCGGTTCCGTCAGCCCATTGAGCACACAGGCCACCACAGAGGCACAGGTTCCCGTCCCGCAGGCCAGCGTCTCCCCGGAGCCGCGCTCCCAGACTCTCATATTGATCTCATGACGGTTCAACACCTGTACAAACTCTGTGTTGATCCGCGCCGGGAACAATGGATGATGTTCATAGGACGGACCGATCTTTTCCAGATCCAAACTCTTTGTATCTTCCACAAAAACCACCGCGTGCGGATTTCCCATGGATACTCCCGTGATCGATACGGTTTTTCCGTCCACCTCGATCGGCTGGTCTACGACTCTGTCCCCCTCCAGATCAATCGGGATCCGGGCCGGCTCCAGGATCGGCGCTCCCATATTGACCTTCACCAGTGCCACCCTGCCGTCTTTGACCGTCAGCTCCAGTTCCTTGATACCTCCTCCGGTCTGAACGCGGATGCTGGTCTTGTCAGTCAGGCCATAGTCATAGACGTATTTGGCCACACAGCGGATCCCGTTTCCGCACATTTCGCCCTCGGAGCCATCGGCATTAAACATTCTCATCCGGAAATCTGCCACCTCAGACGGGCAGATCAGGATCAGTCCATCCGACCCGATTCCAAAATGACGGTCACTGACAAATCTGGCCACCTGTGACGGATCTTCCACCGTCTCCTCAAAACAGTTCACATACACATAATCATTGCCACATCCATGCATCTTCGTAAATTTCATAGACAACCTCCCCTTCTTTCTATTCTCTGTCCGGCACCGTAAGCCCGAAATGCCGGTATGCAAGATCCGAAGCCATGCGTCCCCGCGGTGTCCGCAGAAGCAGGCCGTTCTGGATCAGATACGGTTCATACACATCCTCGATTGTCCCTGAGTCCTCTCCCACGGAAACCGCCAGCGTCTCAAGTCCGACCGGCCCTCCGTGAAAATTCCGGATCAATGTCATGATGAGCCGGCGGTCTGTCTGATCGAGCCCCAGCTTATCGACCTCCAGAATGTCCAGTGCATAATCCGTCACCTCTTTGGTGATCCGTCCATCAAAACGGATCTGTGCGAAATCTCTCACACGCTTGAGCAGACGATTGGCCAGTCTCGGAGTTCCCCTGGATCTTCTGGCAAGCTCGGCAGCTCCCTCCGGGTCAATCTCCACTTCCAGTGTGGCTGCCGAATGCATAATGATCTGACTCAGTTCCTCCTGCGTGTAAAATTCCATGCGGTTGACCACGCCAAAACGGTCCCTGAGCGGTGCTGAGAGCATGCCTGCTCTGGTCGTCGCACCGATCAGGGTAAACTTCGGCAGATCCAGACGGATCGACCGGGCTGAAGCCCCTTTGCCGATCACCACATCGATCACATAGTCTTCCATCGCAGGATAGAGAACCTCCTCCACCTGGCGGTTCAACCGGTGGATCTCATCGATAAACAGGACATCCCCTTCCTGAAGGTTGTTCAGGATCGCCGCCAGTTCGCCCGGCTTCTCGATAGCCGGCCCCGCTGTCACCTTGATCTGCACTCCCATCTCATGCGCCACGATCCCTGCCAGGGTGGTCTTCCCCAGTCCGGGCGGGCCGTAGAGCAGCACATGATCCAGGCTTTCGTGACGCTGTCTGGCCGCCTCTATGTAAATTTTCAGATTGTCCTTCACCTTGGACTGTCCCACATAATCTTCCAGTCTCTGCGGGCGCAGCGATGTCTCGATCTTTGCATCCTCCGGTGTAAATTCTGTCGTAATCTTTCTCATTGTCATAGCATTTTTCACTCTCTGTTACATATATCTCAGTGTCTTTTTCAGAAGTTCCTCCACGGAAATATCCTCGTCACACTCTACACGACGGACAGCTTTCATGGCTTCCGTCGCACTGTAGCCCAGTGCTGCAAGTGCCTCCACAACATCCGACTGTGTCTGCACGAGTCCGCTGCCTGCCGGCAGAACTGCCTGCTGCACATGATCCAGTGCCGTCTCCACGGTCTCCCGGAGCTTCAGTTTGTCTTTCAGTTCCAGAACAACCTTCTTGGCCGTCTTCGGACCGATCCCCGGTGCCTTGGAAATGCTCTTGTCGTCATCCGCCAGCACTGCAAACCGCAGATCATCTGCCGTCATCACGCTCAGGATTGCCAGGCCTCCCTTTGGCCCAATGCCGCTGACAGAGATCAGCAGACGGTACACCTCCAGATCATCCATCGTCAGAAACCCATAGAGCTGCATCGCATCCTCTTTTACGTTCAGATACGTGTATAACTGTATCTCCTGCCCCGTCGTACCGATCTGCTGTGATACGGAGGCCGGCACAAAGATCCGGTATCCGATCCCGTTATTGTCCACGATCACAGAATCCTCTGCGATCCAGGCCAGTGTTCCTTTGATATATTGAATCATCGCACTCCAACTTCCTTTCCCGGTATCCTACATCAGGGTGGAGAACAGGTTCAGGATCGGCTGGATCAATTTCCAGCGAAGCGGACGTCTCTTCCACTCTTCATAGGTAATCTCCCTGCTTATTGCAAAAGTTTCCTCAAAATCTTTCTTCATCCGCTGCTGTACCTGCGGCCCGGATAGCCATGCACCGTTCTCATAATGCAGATAAAAGCTGCGGTAATCCATATTGACGGTACCGACAATAGCCGCGTCCTCCGTGAGCACCTGTTTGGCATGGATAAATCCCGGCGTGTATTCATAGATCTTCACGCCACCCCGCAGAAGTTCTCCGTAATTGTAATTGGTCAGCAGCTTCACCTGTTTCTTATCCGGGATCGCCGGAGTGATGATGCGCACATCCACACCACGTCTGGCCGCCTCCACCAGAGACATCTTCATGTAGTCCTCAATGATCAGATACGGCGTCGTGATATACAGAAACTCATCCGAATTATTGATCATCTGATTGTACAGACGTTCAATGGAATTATACGGGCTGAATACCGGTCCATCCGCGATCACAGCACAGTACGTGTCTCCGCTGTCACATACCCCGTCAGCCTTAAAGGCCAGATAATCGATATGCTCCTTTACCACGCCACAGGCTTCCCACATCTGTAAAAAGACCACGGTCAGCCCCCAGACGCCCTCTCCGCAGATCTTGACACCGGTATCCTTCCAGACACCGAACCGGGACACAAGATTGGCATATTCATCCGCCAGATTAAATCCTCCGGTGAATCCAACCTTGCCATCCACCACCACGATCTTCTGGTGGGTACGGAAGTTCATATACAGACTGGAGGTATATTTGTGGATCGGGTTAAACACACGGACCTGAAATCCCTCATGCTCAAGCTGCTGCTTGAAATACTTGGGCGTACGGATCGCTGCCCCAAAATCATCATACATGAAATATACCTCTACGCCCTCTTTGATCTTGCGTTTCAGGATCTCATGCATCTTATCCCAGAGTGCTCCCTGCGCCACAATAAAAAAATCCATCAATATAAATCGTTCGGCTTTGGCTACCTCCTCAAAAATCGCCTCGAAGGCATCCTCTCCCATCGCATAGTATTCTACCTGATTGGCCTGTGTCAATGCAAATCCATCGGTAGACAGATTGCGCACCATCCTGATCGTATCCGGATTTTCCGCCAAAAATCCATCTAACACCGCAGGATCCTGTTTCAGAAACTTCTGCCCGTATCGGAACTGATGCAGAATGTGCTGATTCAATCTCTTTCTGCGGCCGCGCACTCTGCCCCACAGAAAATACATGACAAACCCCGAGATCGGCAGGATCAACACGATTGATATCCAGGCAAGCCGATAGGATGGGCTGGTATTGCGGTTGACGAGAGCCACGATGGCGATCACCGCACAAATCTCGAGCAGATAATAAAACTGCACGGTATTCTCCCGGAACAGCATCGGCAGACACAGGATCAGGCCGATCTGAAAAAACACGATGAACGCAGTCACAAGCACGCGCAGAAAACCGCTCAGATGCGTCTGGATCCGTCCGGTCATACCGTCCAGATATTTTCGCTTTCGGGTTCCGTCCAACTGTTTTTCTCTATTCTTTTGCTGCCTCTTTTCCCAACGGGCATATGCCTGTTCAGGCCCAAAAAAGTTTTTTTCCATTTCTGAATTCTCCGATGTTTTTTCTCGCTTATCTATTATATGTTATAATTCTCCGATGTTTTTTCTCGCCTATCTATTATATGCTATTCTAGGATAAACCGCAAACTTCTGCTATAATTGAGATAAACACCATATATGAGAAAGGATTGTGAGACAAACGCAATGTTAACTTATACCTATCATATACCGGACAGTCCGGAATTATGCTGGATCGATCAGCTCCCGCAGGCCAGAGAAGACATCTGCTTTTTCGATATTGAGACCACCGGTCTGTCCCCGAAGGCATCCTCTCTGTATCTGCTCGGCGTCATGACCTGGGATGCCTCCCGGAAGGACTGGACACTCGTACAGTGGTTTGCCGACAATTATCACAGTGAAGTCCCGATGATCGAAGCGTTCTTCCGGCTTCTTGCCGGCAGGAAACTGCTCTGTCATTTCAATGGCGACACCTTCGATATCCCTTATATTCTCCACAAATGCCAGAAGCACCAGATCACCGTGGACTCCCATACCGACCGCCTTCTACACGAAGATTCCTTTGATCTGCTCAAGCACATCCGCCCCCTCAAGAAAAAGCTGGGTCTGATCCACGCAAATCAGACCGCTCTGGAACGCTGGCTTGGAATCCACCGTGAGGATGAGTACGATGGCGGCAGGCTGATCCCGGTATATGCCCGGTACATGCAGCAAAAAATCCTGCATCCCGAACAGGCCGAGGATTCCCTTCACCTGCTCCTCCTTCACAATCATGATGATATGCTGGGCATGCTGCAGGTCGGACGGCTTCTGTCCTATGAATCAGCCCTGCTGCAACCGGACCTTTCTTATGCCGACAGCCAATGGTCAGCGCAGCCCGGACAGATCTGCAAGATCCGGGGCACACTTCACACACCGGTTCCAAAGCCGGTGTCTCTCACCGGTTCGCAGGATTCCCGGATCCACCTCGACATACACGAGGATACGATCACACTCACTCTGCCGGTTTTTCAGGGAGAATGCAGACATTTCTTTAACGATTACCGGAATTATTATTATCTCCCGATGGAGGACACCGCCATCCACAAAAGCGTCGGTGAATTTGTCGATCCGTCGAGCCGCAAGAAGGCTACTGCCGCCACCTGTTATGTCCGCCAGAGCGGGTCCTACCTGCCACTTTCGTTCACGAAGAAATCGCAGTGCAGGGACTGTACGCAGACATTATTTTTCACGGAATATCAGGTACTTCCGGCTTATATAAACTGCAAACCGGGTCAGGAAGATCCGACTGTGATGGAGTGGATCCTGAGGACACAGGTTCCGCTGCTGCCCTGACCAAAAGCAAAGCCAGCGCTTTGCTTTGCATCACCACATTACAGCCTTTTCCTATTACATGAGCAAAAGC
>ERZ1034984.1534-NODE-1534-length-21215-cov-7.422684_pt1 | contig 21215 bp, 17 predicted proteins | sample MGYA00520589_ERZ1034984 | MGnify/ENA primary metagenome ERZ1034984 (study PRJEB33766, sample SAMN09781790) | gut metagenome | biome: gut microbiome | host: Homo sapiens | place: Madagascar | study: EMG produced TPA metagenomics assembly of the PRJNA485056 data... | reverse complement strand
CGGGCAGCCTGCGGGGGTGTCGGCGGGGCCGCCCCGGGGGGGGCTTGGCGCGCATGCGTTTCCGCGCCGCCACCAGCCCGTTGAAAGACTAAGTGCAACGGCCCGCAAAGCGATTGGCCGCGGTGCGGGACGCTCTGGGCATGCACGCCAATACCGAGCGCCCCGAACTAAGGCCGGGGTTTCTCCGCTATGAGCCGGGGCCAGCGCAAAATGGGCCGATCCCTCATCGATATGGGGGGTCGGCCCAGGGTTGGCGTGAAACGAACGGGGTTCGGGGTGAGGGCCCTTGGATAGATGCTCCCCGCGCGGTCGAGCTCTTCGGTTTTTAAGGCGCCTCCCCCTCTCTGCGCCGGACACGACGGCGCTCGCTAGCCCAGGTATTCGATGTCGGCGTTCGTGAAGCCCTCGAGCATGTCGGCGGCCCCGCGATAGAAGCTGGTTTGGGCAAACGACCTGATGTCCTGGGCAAAAGCTGGCACCCATGCACCCAGGTGGTCGTGCAGGAAGTTACGCTGGACGTCGAGAAGCCTGTCGGCCTCCGGCTCGTTTCCGGCCTCGAGGGCCTCTGCCGTCCTGCGCGCCATGGTCTGCATGAACTCCAGCTCGAGGGCCACATGGTCCTCGCCTACCTTCCAGCTCGGTACCCGGCCGAGGTCCTCGCTCAGGTAAATCGCGAGCACCTCGTCGCGGGATTCCTGCATGAGCAGGTGTTTCTCGGAAACATAGGCGCTTTCGAAGGGATAGGCCGCTTCGTGGCCGTCGATACCGGTCCCGATGAAGGCCTTCACGTAGTCAATCGCCAACGCCTTGAGCGGGTCTGCTCCGGGCGCGCGCAGCCAGGCTACCATGTCGGAGAGGCCGCGTGACATCTGGTCCGTGCCGGCCTGCCCCGAGGTGGACTCCAGCAGCTCGAGGAGCTCCTGGTCCGCCTCCACTCGGAAGAGACGGGCGAGGAGGCCGTAGACGTCGGCGCGCACGCGCATCTGGGAGACGACCATCCCCTTCTCGTCGGCCTTGAGCTCGCACAGCAGGCACTTTCCGTAGTCGCTCGTGGCCCAGGTCTTCCCCTCTGTCCAGACGAGTGCGCCGCGGTTCTTCAGGTCGTTGATGAAGCGCTGCGGCAGCACCGCCTTCTCTCCCTGGGGAGCGAGTTTCCCGAAGGCATCTTTGACCTGGGCGATCGTGGCTCCCCCGTCTTGGCTGCAGACTTCCAGCACGGTCGCGTACTCCCGGGGTGACGCCTTCTCCCCTGCGGTTGCCAGGTCGCAGCTGTCAACCTTGTCGGGGTTTTCTGCGTTCGTCTTGTCGGTCATTTCTTGTGCCTCCGGGTAGTCTTCGGTGCCGGGCGGCGCGCGGTCTCTCGCCGCCCGGCTGATGGTCTATGCGTCAGGCGCCCCTAGTGGGTCGCCTTCCATTCGTGGTCGCGCAGGATGTACAGGTGGCTCGGCGCGTTCCCGCTATCCTCATACGTGTAGACTTGGTCGTCGGTGTATGGCTTCGCTATCTCGTCGAGCGTGCAGAACTGGGTCAGCACCGTCTCGTAGCTGGGATCCTGGGCGGTGACGTCCACCTTGCCAGCCCCCTTGAACGAGCCGATTCCCTCGTCGAGGTCGCCAAAGAAGCGGGCGCGCCCGCCGCACTGGGCGACGCACTGCGGCAGCTCGCCGCGCTCGACCTTTTCCTCGCAGAAGGTGCATTTCTCGACGACGGAGGTCTGTGCGTTGAGGTACCGCACGCCATAGGGGCAGGCGCCCACGCACGCCTGGCAGCCGATGCACAGGTCGGGGTTAATCTGGACGATGCCGTTTTCCAGCTTCACGGAGGCGCCGGTGGGGCACACGCTCACGCACTCGGGGGTCATGCAGTGCTGGCAGCCGAACGGCAGGAAATACTGGTAGACGTCGGGGAACTTGGCGCCCTCGTGGTCGGGGTACGGGCCGACGCGCTCGATCTCGTTCCAGTACTTGCCGATCTCAACGCCGTTGACCTCCTTGCAGGCGACCACACAGGCCAGGCACCCGACGCATCGGTTGAGGTCGGTGACGATTGCGTATTGCGACATGGCTCTACCTCTCCGTCTCGTAGTTCAGCTGGGCCCAGGCCTTCAGGCGCTCATCGGAAGCGTCGGTGATGATCGGTGTCCCATCGTTGCCGCAAGGGACGGGGTTGCCGAAGGGGGAGTTCTCGGGTGTGGCCTTGTACACCTTCACCGGGTAGGCCCGCAGGTAGGCGGCACCGCAATGGCGGTCGCGGAGTTCGGGGTCGACCAGGCAGTTCACGCCGGACAGCTCGAACCCGTGGCCCGACTGCTCGAGCTCGGGGTACCACCACTGGTGCTCACAGTTGATGACACCGGGCTCGATGCCCTCGTAGATGTCGGCCCGCTGGCGGATCTTTCCGCTGGGGCTCTCGATCCAGCACCAGTCGCCGTCCTCGATGCCGTACTTTTGCGCGTCCTCAGGGTTGATCTCCATCTTCGGCACAGGCCACAGCTCGCGGCACCAGGGCAGCTGTCGGTGCTCGGAATGGAAGTACACGGGAATGCGACGGCCGGTGTTGCAGATGAGCGGGTACTCCGCCTCCATCTCGGGCTCCGCGGTGCGGCTCTGCGGCGCCTCGCGGTAGTTGGGAAGGATGTCCGACTCGTCGGGGAAGAACGTCTCCATGACGGTGGACCAGATCTCCATCTTGCCCGTGGGGGTCTGCATGCCCGGCTTGAGGTCGGGGCGCAGCATGCCCAGCTGGTAACGGCGGTAGTATCCCCAGGTCGAGCCCCATTCCTCGCTCATGGCCTTGCAGTCCCACCAGCCCTTTTCCTGGAACTCGGCCGCGAGCTCGTCCCAGGTCTTGCCCGAGCCCTGCACGAACCAGTCGCAGTACTCCTTCTCGGTGGGCCAGGGGTTGTCGGGATCGTCGGAGAACGGCACGCCCATGGCCTTGTAGAGCTTGATGTTAAAGACGGGGTCGTATTCGACCTCGCCGGGGCGCTCGACGCACTGCACGTTGAGGCCCATGGCACCGGAGGCACCCTGCGAGGGACGGGTCGCGTTGGCCTCGATCCAGTGGGCGCAGGGAAGGAGCAGGTCGGCGACATCGGAGAGGGGCGTGTGCCAGAGATCCAGAACCACCAGGAAGTCGAGCTTCTTGAGCGCCTCGAAGTTGTAGTTCGAGTTGGCCATGTTCATGAAGTCGCCCGACTGGGCAATGCCCGCCTTGATGGGATAGGGGTCCCCGGTCTCGATCTGCCTGTAGCACGCCGCGGCGTCGGCCCAGTACTGCCACCACTTGAGCAGGGGGAACTCGTCGATACCGGCGAGCAGGTCGAGCGTCGCCTCGTCGGGGTCGGGCGCGCCGCCCATGTTGATGTTTCCGCCGAAGTTTACCTGGCGGGGGCTCAGGAACCCTGTGGTGCCTCCTCGGTTTCCGCCCGGGGTATCCCAGTTGCCCGTGATGCCCACCAGGGCGTCGAGCGCGCGGGAGTTCTGGATGGCGTTGCAGCCGTGCTCGACGGCGAGCATGTACCCGATGCCGCCGTTGCCGTAGCCGCGCTCGGGGTGAACGCGAGTGGCGTAGGTCTTGGCCGCGAGCTCGATCTGATCGGCGGGCACGTGCGTGATCTGCTCGGCGATCTGCGGCGCGTACTCGGCGCAGCGGGCGCGGAAATGCTCCCAGACGGGCTTGACGGTGTGCTTGGACCCGTCGGCGAGGACGACCTCGTATGCGCCCTCCAGGGCCGGGTCGATCTCCGTCTCGAAGCCGTCGGAGCGCGAGAAGCCCGTGGCGTTGGGCAGGAAGCCCTGCGAGACGCCGGGGAACAGGTTCTCCTGTTGGGCGGGGCCGCCCTCGAACTTCATCTCCCAGGTCTCACCTTCCCACTCCATGGTGTCGCAGTCGAAGTAGGTGAGGCGGTTGCCGATGGTGTCCCAGCACATCATGCGCGAGGGGCTGCCGCCCTCGACGAGGTCGGACTCCTTGAGCAGGCGCGTCATGGTCTGGAAGAAGCCGGCCTGGAACTTGGCACCCATGGGTCCGGGCGTCGGCTCCATGTCCTCGACCACGAGGAACGGGGCGTCGGTCCACTTCTTAACGAAGAGCTCGTCGTACAGGCCGTTCTCGATAATGACGTTCATCCAAGACAGGGCCAGGGCGCCGTCGGTCTGCGGGTAGAGCGGCTGCCAGATGCCTGACTCCTTGCCCAGGTTGGTGAGGCGCGGGTCGACCGTGATAAAGGTCTGGGCGTTCATAGCAGTGTCGACCGTCATGCGGCAGGAGTCGTCGTAGTTCGACAGCTCCGTCGATCCGCCCCAGCGAACCATGACGTCGGGCTGGTCGACGGTCGCCTGCCAGCTGAAGGCGTAGGCGGACTGCATGAGCGTCGCGAAGTGGCGCGGGCCCTTGCACACCTGGTAGGGGTGCACGCTGTTGGGGCTCTGGAAGAGCGACCGGAAGGCGCCGTAGGACGCCATGCACCAGCAGCGGCTCGTGCCGCTCATCATCATGATGGAGGGGCCGCCGTACTGGTCGATTATCTCCTGGAAGCGCTCCGCCATGGTCTGATAGGCCTCGTCCCAGGAAATGCGGACCCAGCCCGGGTCCTCGGCATCCTTGGGGTTTGTGCGCTTGAGCGGGTACAGGACGCGGTCGGGGTGATAGGCGGCCTGAATCGAAGACTGCGACTTCGCGCAGCAGTTTCCGGCGGACTGGAAGGCGCTCGTGTCGCCCTCGACTTTTACGGCGCGTCCCTTCTCGACCGTCACCCAGACGCCGCACTCCATCTTGCCGCACCCGCGGCAGCACGTGCGCACGCGCTTGGTCTCCCCCTCGCCTGCCGACTCTTCGGCCTTGGCCAGCGCGGCGTTGCCGAAGGTTCCGGCAAGCCCCGCCGTCGCCGCGGCGACGGCAGCCATTCCGACGAACGAACGGCGGGACAGCTCTCTTCCTAGCATCGTCTCCTCCTTGCACTCGGGGCGCCCTCTTGCGGGGCGCTTCGCGGGGCAATACTAGGCCCGCGTCGAGCACGCGGCTGGTTCGGCTTTCTCCAGCTGATGTCGATTCGTTGACGTGAGTCCGCAGGCGTCTCTATAATTCTGTTTCGGAATCGAGTTTGCTATCGGGAACCAGGGGGCATCCGATGCACATCGAGCTGTTTGGGGAATTTGTCGTCCTCGCCGAGGAGCTGAACTACCACGCTGCGGCGCGCAGGCTCAACGTCGCGCAATCCACGCTGAGCAAGCACATCGCGGTCCTCGAGCGCGAATACGGGACGGCGCTCTTCGCGCGCGATCGCGGCGGCGTCACGCTCACCGCGAGCGGGTCCGTGCTGCTCGAGAGCGCGAAGGAGATCTGCGACGCGTTCGAGCGCTCGCGCAGGCTCATGGCCCCCCGCGAGCGCAGGGCGCTCTACGTCGCGGGGGAGCTGGACAACCCCAGTGCGTACCCGGTCGTCTCCAGGGCCGTCGGCGCGTTCATGGCGCACGACTCATCCTGCGTGCCCCACATCGTCCCGAGCCCCTCGCTCGCCCTCGAGTCTGTCGTCGGGACGCTCTCGCGCGGGGAAGTGGACTGCGCGGTGCTCTCCGTCGACCATCGGTCACTCTCGGCCTCCGGGCTCTCGGGCGAGGTCGCCATCCGGCGGCTCTTCCGCTCCCCCTTCGTGGCCATCGTGGCTCCGACGAACCCGCTCGCGCGCAAGGGGTCGCTGCACCTGTCCGACCTGGCTGGGTGCACGCTCATGCAGCTCGTAGGCCCGCGATTCTCGCCCTCGTGGAAGGTTATCGAGCGGCAGTTCAGGACAGCCAAGGTGCCGTTCGCGACGGCCCCGTTCGCCGCCCTCACCCCATACGACTTCATGGGGATCGACCTGCTCTCGTCGGTCCTGCTCATCCCCATCGCCTCGGGGATCCCGTCGCCCGATCTGCTGGGCGGCGCCGCGACCGTCCCCGTCTCCCCCGACGAGCTCCACTTGGACATAAGCGCGCTCTGGCTGACCGACAGCCCCATGGCGGGAAAGGCGGGAGAGTTCGCGGACGCCCTCGAAGAGGCCTACCGGGAGCTTTGGGGCGAGTGAGCCGGGCCGGGCGCGCTGAGGCACGGGCCTCGCGTAGCGGACGGTCAACAGGCCGCAGTCCCGGGCGATCCGCGCAGACCCAACCCTTTCGAACGAATCCGGGAGACCGGCGCGCGACGGAAAGAAGCGGCTCTCCCTACTTCATCTCCCTCACAATCGCAACGGCCTCCTCGCGGGAGTGCACCCCAAGCTTAGCGTAGACGTGGCGGATGTGGCCCTTGGCAGTGTTGTGCGAGATGAAGAGCGTCTCTTCGATGCCCCGCGCCGAATGCCCTTGGGAGAGCAGGACGAGCACGTCCTGCTCACGGTGAGTAAGGCCGTAAAGGCGCGCGATTCGGGCGCAACGCGCGTCAAGGTCGTCAAACGACCCGTCGTCTGTCTGCGGGTCTGCGGCATGTATGGTGGCCGGAACTGCGCCCATGTCGCTTTGTTCCTCCGTGCCGGTTCTGCCAGACTCTGCCGTGCTCAAATCCGCCCTCGCCGAATCGATGGGAGCAAAGCCGGAGTCGGCAGGTCGAATCCCCCAGGTTGTAACGAAGTCGCGCTCCGAGAGCAGCAGCATGCTGAGCAGCACGAGTGCGACAACCGCAACGTCGAGTGGCAACGCCAGGTTGCCCTGCGCATTTTCAACCCACATAAGCAGACCCATACCAACCGCCGACCCCGCGGCGTGGGACAAGACGGAACATCCTTCGATGATGCCGAACAACCAGGCCGCATGGATTCCGTAACGGAAGCAAATGCTGCTCAGGATAAACGCCATGAACAGGCTGAACCCAGTGAACCCCGCATAGCCAAGCGCGCCGCCGACCTCGGTCAACACTTGGTTGCCCAAGGGGAAAGAGAGCAGCGCGCATACCATGAGCGGCGGGCACAGTTTGTAGAGCAAGCGCGGGTCAAAGCGTTCGAAGAACACAGTACAGGCCGCAAACAGCATAGAGGAGCACGCGAGCACGCCAAGCTGTCCTGTGCTGGCCGTGCCACCATACAGGTGCATAAGCATGTAATGGACGAATGAAAACGCCGCCATGAGCAGGGCGGGACGCCACGGGAAACGCCAGCTTTTAAGAACCCGCTCCCCGCAAGTTTCGGTCTTGCTTGTCCGCTCATCGCAGCGCAACAACATCCAACAGCTCAACAAGGGCAGGGCAAGTACTGTTGCGACGGCAATCGGCAGGGAAACGGCTGTTAAAACAAAGAACATTGCGGGCGCCATTGCGAACGACGCCGCATAGGCGGGCCATAAAATGATGGGCGGATACTTCACGTACTGCTCGCTCCAGAGCAGATAGATGAACGCCAGCGCAAGACCTTCGCAAAGAGAGGCGATGCCGGCGAGCAAATGAGCCGACGCGGCGCCAACAAAGCCAGCAGCAAAGGTCAACACGGGGGCAAAGGTGGCAAGCGCCGCGCTGCAAACGACCGTGGATTTGCGGAACAACGCGACACGTTGGCGGTTGCACGCAAAGGCCAGACAAATCAAAGCCATGCCGTGCACGGCGGCGCCCGCATTAGAAGCGGGCCGCGGTCCCGTACCCATGTGTCCGCACACCCACGGCAGGCAAAGGCTCCAAGCGAGGAAGAGCCCCAGACCCAGCAGGAGAGGAGTCGCCAAAGGGTCGGCCCCCCTTTCGAATGAGCCGAACCGACGGGCCTCCTGAGAAGCCCCGGTATCCGTCTGCAGCCGCAGGCCCTTGTCACCGGTCTCCATTACCGTCTCCCCCGCACACCAAAACTTGACTCTCTTTGCATGAATCCATGGTATCCGAACATGGCCGCCAAGTCGGTAAGACTTTCATCCACCTCGTCCCAATTACCCAAGCATGAGAAATAAGCATCGCTTTACCTGGTGCTTTATCAAAAGTGAACAGGATGGGGTTAGAAAAACAACCCCAGTATACGACCCTGCAAGCCGATGAATCAGCCCCAGTGACAACCCCCAACGCCGTGCCCGATTGGCTAATGTCTTCGTCGTCCAAGCGGCGGGGCACGATGGCCCGCCGACCGATGACGTGTAAAAGGAGGACGTATGAAAGTTGCTCGCAGGGATTTCATAAAGGGAGCGGGAGCCGCGGGTCTTACGACGTTGGGCGCGTTTTCGGCCATGACGGGCCCCGCCTTCGCCGAGTCGTCGAAGAACGGCCAGGGCGCCGGAACCGAGGAGGCACCCGATCCCCTGACCGTGACGACCTCGCCCGACCAGCCCCTTGACGACGTGCAGGACAACGTTGCGTACAACAAGCAGCGCGGCGCTGACGACCCCGATTACGGGGCGCGGATCGCTCATGTGTTCGGGGCGAACTCCATCATGGACTACTACCTGTTCGATGGTTTCACGGGCATCGGTGTGTACGAGAAGAACGACGCCATTCACGTCGGCGACCTTGTAATGGATCCCCCTGGCGGAAGGTTCTCAGACATCGCGCTGAAGAATGGCGGCACGGGCGATACCGACTCGCCCATTCGCGACGTTCGCACGCTCGTGTACACCACGCCCGACGGAAAGAACGTGCAGCTCAAGGCGCAGACGCTGCATGGCGCCCAGCTCGTCCAGGACGGCATGGTCGTGTTCGCCGACAACAAGCCCGGCAAGCTCGAGCGCTCCGTGACGCTGCCCCTCTCTCTGTTCGACTCCGAGCTGTCTCGCGGAATCAACTACCTGCTGCAGAATCCTGACTCGGGCAAGCACAATACCTCGGGCGACGACAACGGCTTTTCGGACACCTCGCTTAAATTCTGGTTCAACGAGGACGACAAGGTATGCGAGGGCCTGCAGCACGTGTACACCAAGTATGCCTACAACGGTGCGCGCAACTATTGGCTGTATGTCGAGAGCGAAGGCGAGATTGACGTCCGATTCGACAAACTCGGCACGGGCGATCCCGACTCGCCCGACTATGTGCCCGGCACGGCGCTCAACATGAGCGTGCGCGAACCGGCATTTGACGGCTGCCACGCTGAGGCCGCGATCGATTCCGCCAATCCGAGTCGCTTGGGATTCTCCGTGCCCATCGACGATGTCTTCTACTTCGATCCGACCGACCCCACGGTCGTACAGAACGCCCGCCTTACCAATGAACGCGAGTTTCAGTTCTGGCGCGCGGAAGTCGGCGAAGACAACACCGCCCTGTCCGGCGACGTCAGCATCGCATGTGACCTGGACTGCCCGGGCGGCTTGTATTTCAGCATCACCTGCGATGCCGTGCAAGCCGGCGAGTTCGACCTCGATGTGAGCTGCTCGGCGGGCCGTGGAACTGGTTGGCCGACCGAGTGGAGCGCAAAGCCTGCAACCATCCGGGTTCGCGTTAAGTAACTTCCCTGCCTGCCTATATGCAGACATGGATACGAGAAAGGTGCACCTCTTATGTCCGACTTGAGCTTCTCCCGCCGTTCGTTCACTGCGACCGGACTTGCGCTGGCTGTCCTGTCCGTTGCCAGCCCACAGGTCGGCGCCGCGCTCGCCGATGACAAGGCCGACGCCACAAACTGCGACGTTCTCGTCATCGGCGGCGGCATTTCCGGCGCCCTTGCCGCGCTCTCCGCATCCGATGCCGGCGCAGAAAGCGTCGTTCTCTGCGAGAAGCAGGGTTTCATCGGCGGGTCCGCGGCCCTTTCCAGCGGTTTCATGGTGACGGTGAACAACGACAACTTCCCTGACACCATAGACGACTCCTGGGACAAGATGTCCTCGGTTCTCCATGGCGTCCATGACCAGTCCCCCGACAAGGCCTACCCCAACTGGAATCGCCTTGAGGGGCTCTTCCAGCAGCAGAGCGACACGATTGACTTCATGCTCAACCTGGGTATGACGGCGCAGTTCGATGAGAAGTCCACCGCGGTTACCATGTGGGACGGCAAGGGCGCCGGCATGATGGACGGCCTTGCCAAGGCAATGGACGACGACCCCAAGGTTGAGGTTAGGCTCGACAGCCCCGCCACCAAACTTCTTGTGGATGAATCCGGCGCCGTGTGTGGCGCTGAGTTTGAGGGCAAGTCCGGCGCTTTTACCGTAAATGCCAAGAAGGTCGTTCTTGCATGCGGCGGCGCCTCGCACAACGATAAGATTCTCGAGCGCTACATGCCCTCGATTGCCGGCGTCGACCTCGACAATCAGTCTGCCGCAGGCAACACCGGCGATGGTTTTGGCATGTGCGAGGAGCTCGGCGCGCAGCTTTACCCAACCATGTCCCTCGAAGAGGGCAGAACCTCGACCGATGCTGACTGGAAGACTGAGACCGGCTTTCGCCCCGGCGTAGACTCCAAGCTCATCGTCGACGCCCAGGGCTCGCGTTTCACCAACGAGGCCCCCGCTTCGAGCCAGATCCTTGTGTACTACATGGTGCAGCATGGATCTCCCAAGTACTGGTGCATCTATGACGCCGCCACCGCTGACGAAGACACCAAAAAGGCCCTGGACAAGGGCGTCGAGATGGGTTGCGTTTTCTTCGGTGCCGATGCCGAGGAGCTCGTCGGAGCCATGGGTGCCGATGCTTCCACGTTTGTCGACGCATTTGCAGCCTACCAGGACGCTTGTGCCGCCGGCAAGGACGACGAATTCGGCAAGGACGCCGAAAAGCTCGTCGCGTACGACGACTCCGAGGGCCTCTACGCCATCTATATCCGCCCGAGCAGCTGGGGAACCATCGGCGGAGTTGTGACCGACGATGAGTTCCATGCGCTCGACGAGTCCGGCAGCCCCATCGCGAACCTCTTTGCAGTTGGCGAAATGAGCAACCGCGAGTTCTTCAGCGTCTTCTATGTGGGCGGCAACTCCCTGGCGCTCAACTCCACCGCCGGTCGACTTGCCGGCGCCACCGCAGTGGCGGAGATGTAGGGCTTTTTTCTGGAGTCAGAAGAGAACCCGGATGTTTCCGGGCATCTGGCCAAGCCGGGCAGGACGCGCAAAGCATCCCGCCCGGCTTTTCGGGCTACTCTCAACACAACACAGCCTCCCGCTTCCTGAGCCTGAAAAGCAGGGCCAAGGAATTGGGAGGCTTTGTTGTGCCCGCTTGCCTGCATCGCAGGCATGACGACGCGGAGGCTGCGACGAGACGCCGCTTGCCCATCGTCTGAGCGGCAAAGAGGCGTCCCGCCCACAGAGGCCCACGCAAGCCCCCACCCTGCGCGCGAGCGCCCCTCCTACTCGCGTGCGGGCCCCGCCACCTTACGCTGTCTCGTTGCGCTCGAAGAACGCCCGGGCGTTCTCGAAGAAGAGCTTGTCCACCACTGCCCGGCCGAAGCGGCCGACCATCTTGGCGTGGAAGTCCCCCACCTTCTCGCAGCGGTCGAGCCACACAGGGACGTCGCTACCGTCGTAGTCGCTGCCGAGGGCGAGCGTGTCCTCCCCGCCCAGGTTGAGGAAATGCTCGACGTGAGCGCAGAGCTCGTCGAACGTGGCCTCGCCGCCCGCGGGGCACTCGCGCTCCACGATGAAACCGCGGTAGTAGTTGAGCCCGACGACTCCCCCGCGGTCGCGGATGGCGCGGAACTCGTCGTCGGTCAGGTTGCGCGGCACGTTGCACACGCTGCGCGCGTTGGAGTGCGACGCGGCGAAGGGGCGCCGGGCCACCTCGAGCAGGTCGGCGAAGCCCTCGTCGTTGAGGTGGGAGACGTCCACCACGATGTGCGCGTCCTCGAGCGCGCGCACGACCTGCCTGCCGAACTCGCTGAGCCCCTCGTGGGAGCACTTCCCGCTGCCGATGGAGTTCCGGCCGTTCCACGTGAGCGTGACCATCTTCACACCGTCGGTCGCCAGCTCGTCCACAATCCCCAAGTCGTCGCCGATGAGCGAGCCATTCTCTATCGTGAGCATGGCCGCCGTCCTGCCCGAGGCGAGGACGTCTCCCACGCGCCGCGCGTCGCGCACCTGCTCCACCATGTCGGAATGGCATGCGACCTGGCCAGAGAACCAGTCACGCGCCCGCCGGTAGAACCCTCGGGCGCCTTCTACGTCGTAGATGTCGGGCACCCACACGGCGAAGCACTGGCACCAGTCGTAGGCCGCCATGCGGTCGAGCGCCAGCGCTCCCCCGTTGGAGGCTAACGTGCCACTCGTGTCGATTCCCAGCTTCGCCTGCTCGGCAATCTCGCTTCTGTACGGCTCGACGTCGCGCATGCACAACTGGTCTATCGTGTCGCAGTGCAGGTCGAACACCTTGGTGCGCCTCACGGCGCCAGTCTTTACCTCGCCCATCGCACGCCTGCCCTTCTAATCCACGCGTTCCATTGAGACGACCTCCACGGGCCTGTGCAGGCGGTCGCTTGTGATACCGACGCCGTCCACCGTCATCTCACCGCGCTGGTTGTTGAACGGGTCGTCCATGAATTCCGGCCAGCCCGCCTGCATGCCCGTGCGCATCCTACACCCCTCGTATTCCCCGCTGGGGCCGAAGGGCAGAGAATCAGGACGGTGTTAATGAAAGCTTCGCCGGCGGAATCGGCGGTTGCAACGAGGCGCCTGTCGAGCTGCGCAAGGCTTAGGCTCCGCCCCGTATCCAGGGGACGCGCGACAAACTGATGCACTGGTGGCTAGTATTGCCTGCCTGCCTACACGAAATCGCTTTAAACAATAGCCTGCCTCCCGAAGCTCTCTTCTGGGCTTCGGGAGGCAGGCTACGTATTTTTAATGCTCGCCAGACAGAGACTCTCCCCTCTCAAAATACTGAAATCGAAAGGGGAGAGCCTATGGGGTTATTTGTTTAATGCTTGTACTTCAAACGAGAACCTATGCGCCCTGCGTGTACGCGACGGCCTCGGTTGCGGCGATGTAGCCGGAGTCGATGCACAGGCCGTAGCAGAAGCCGGGGATGTCGTAATAAGGCGAATAGTAGAGCGAACCGGCCTCGGTGCCGACGCAGTACAGGCCGGGGATGGGCGTGTAATCGGCAGCCGTGAGGGCGCGGCACTGGTCGTCGATGCGGACGCCGCCAAACGTGGACCAGGCGCTCTGATAGTTCTGGGTAATGTAGAACGGGCCGGTCTCAACAGGCGTCAGATACCAGGGGTTGGCGTTGAACTCCTCGTCGACACCGGCGGCGCAGTAACCGTTGTACTTCTCGACCGTGGCAAGGACGTTCTCAACGGGCAGGCCGGCCATCTCGGCAACCTCCTCGAGGGTGTCGGCTTTCCAGCACCAACCCTCGGCAATGCCCTCCTCAATGTCTTCGGGCAGCTTGTCAAGGATACGGTCCTTAAAGTAGGCGCCGATGAACCAGTTGGTGTTGGGGTCGCCGTACTCGCCGTCCTGGGCGCCGCGGGCCTTCATGTAGTTGTAGAGGCCCTCGGTGGTCAGAGCGTCCACGTAGGTCTGGTCGACGATGGCGTACCAGGGGTTGTTGTGCAGCGTCTGCTCGGAACCGTAGCTCATGGGGAAGTCGCAAAGCATGCCCTCGTTGAGGAAGCGCTTGCCTTCGGCGTCTACAAGCAGGTTGCCGTAGTAGCCGAACTTGAAGGCGTAGTTCTGGTCGTACTTGTCTTGCTTTGCGGGGCGGCTTGCCTTGTCGTTGGTTCCGCCGTACTCGCAGGGGCAGTAGCCGAACGTCTTCTCGAGGGCCGCGCCCACAGCCTCGCACGCTAGGATGCCGTCGCCGGTGCACAGGCTCACGCCGCCCTTGGCCACGTTGAGGTCGCGGGTGTGCAGGAAGCGCTCCTGCAAGTCCTCATTGCCCAGGTAGCCGCCCGTTGCGATGATGACGGCACCCGCGTTGACCTGAACGGTGCCGTCGGGGCCTTCCGCCAAGACGCCGCAAACCTTGTCGCCATCCATGACGAGCGAGGTCATGAGCGTGGAGAAGCGCGCGTCGATGCCGTAGTTTGCAATGGCATCGCTCCAGACGGTGAAGCGGTCCTCGAGGGGCGTGGTGATGAGGTGGAAGCCACCCTTCTCTCCGATGAACGGGGTCTCGAAGCGGAAATTCACCTCTTTGAACTCGTAGCCGACCTCAAGCAAGTTGGCCACGGCGTTCTTGGACTCGTGGATGCAGCGGCGCATGAGCGCGGGGTTGGGCGTCCAGTGCGTGTAGTTCATAACATGATAGAAGACGTCGTCCTCGGTGAGCGTGGTGCCGCCTTCCTTTTCCTGCAGCACCGTGGTGCCGACGGCAAAGGGGCCAGAGACATAGACGCCATTGGGGGCGGTGACGTCCTCGCCCTTCTCGAGCACGACAACCTTGGAGCCGGCCTTGGCGGCCGTGATGGCAGACATGAAGCCTGCGGCACCCAGGCCGCATACGACGATGTCGCAATCGATGGTTTCGGCAACTTCGCCCTGGGCAGGCTTCGCGGCTTCTTCGGCGTTCGCGCAGGTAGCGCCCGTTGCGGCGAGGGCTGCGGTTGCGGCAGTCGTGGCTACGAAGGAGCGACGGTTCATCTCGATGCCCATAGAAAAATCCCTTTCCCTCAAAGGTCGCGGCGCCGGCCCCCGCCGGCTTTTCCTTACCGCTCAAAACGCATGGTGAGGGTTCAACGCGGTAGAAGGTCAAGGGGCAATTTCTTGAATTTGCGATGCGGGGGCGTGCTACTCAATGGGGACGAGCAGCGTCTCGACGTCGCTGCCCTGGCCGTCGAGGTTCATGAACATGGGAAGCAGCAAAACGTCGGACCTCAGACGGTATCCATGGTCGGCAAGATAGGCAAATAGCGGGTCAAACGTCTCGCGGCGCAGGCTTTCCGACCGTGACAGGCGACGGTGATAGCGCAGGCACTTCCCCATGGGAAGCCGTTCGATTTTCGAGGTTTCGCAGGACTCCAGCCTCCACGCCTCGCGTGCCGGCATGCATATGACGTAGCTCGGGTCAATGGTGGGACCGCGCCCCAGAAGGTCCTCCTTGTGCAAGATGCGTGCGCAGTTCGTCACGCTCAACAGCTCGTAAAAGGCTGCTATTTCCTGGCGATTTTCGCTCGAGACGCTGAAGTCGTATCCCTTTGATGCTTTGACATACACTTGGTCGTCGATGTCGGCGAGTTCAAAGTCGCTTCCTGTTGCCAGGCCGTCTGACGAGTTCTGCTGGACAGCCCTGCTCTTTTCAAGGGCCTCCAAGGCTCCGCTGATGCGCCGTAGACGGTAGTTGAGCAGGTCGATTTGGCGTTGAAGGATTTCGCGCTGCGACTGGAGGGACCCTTCGAACTCGGCACTGTCCTGTTTGGCGTCGAGCATCTCAATGGCGTGTTCGACGGTAAATCCGTATTGGAGCAGCACGCGAAAGGCGTTGGCCCTGAACGCATCTTGGGGCGTGAAAACGCGGTAGCCGTTTTCCTCGCGCTCGTTTGCGCAGAACAGGCCGGCCTTTTCATAGAACCGCACTCTAGAAGGGCTCATGCCGGTCATGGCGGCGAATTCGCCAATCTTATAGGTCCGCTCGGCCTGTTCTGTCATGCCGACTCCGTTCCCCCGATTGCCCCGCATGGGCTGCAAATTCCCCCAATGCAGCTAGATAGTTCATAATAAGCCCTCAACATGGTTGAAAGTCAAGACCGGCGATCCTTTTGTTTGCTTAGTAAGCCGTCGGCGTTCCTGCGTGTCACACGCGCCGAAGGAGCCGGTCTCTCCTAAGCGCTTTTTACAATCTCGTCGAGGCTAATTGCAAGCCCGGGGTAAATGCCCACAGGGATGGGCTCCTCGAACGGATACATCATCGGCGCAGGGTCCTCGGCGAATCGGGTGACCATCGTCCGACGCATCGAGGGGTCGACGATCCAGTACTCCCGCACGCCGGCCTCGCGGTAAAGGTTCTGCTTGGTGCCGTAGTCCATGCCCCGACTGCTCGGGGACACGATTTCGACCACCAGATCAGGGGCACCCTCGCACCCGCGGTTTGAAAGCTTCTTCCCGTCGCAGACGACGCTTAGGTCGGGCTCGACGAAGGTCGTGTCGTCGGCGAAGAGGTTCACGGCAAAGGGGGCGGCGTACACTTTGCAAGGGCCGCCGTGCAAGGCGATATGGGTCGAAAACCGAATTCCCAGCTGCATGGAGATGCCCTGGTGCAACCGACTCGGAGCGGCAAGGTCCCACAGCTCTCCATCGATGAGTTCGGCGCGCGTGCTCTCGGGAAGGGCCCAGTAATCATCAGCGGTCATACGCGGACTCGCCAGCGGCATAGCGCAACCTCCCATACATTCGCCAGATAGTATCGCAGGTATTGTAGCAGATGCCCGGAATCAAACTGCGACCTCATAATACAGGGCATCGTGCCGAATGGACCAAAACAAGGCCCAAAATCGCCTCGAAATGGTCCATTCGACACGTTTGGCCTACGAACGTGCCAAACGGACCAGAAACAGAATCAGAGGTATGTTCCTTCCCCATGCACCGCTTCTCGTCACACTACCCCGACCTGCCCTCGTTTGCCCAAGATGGCCGGGCAGTTAAAGTGGAGGTTGAGACGCAGGCTGTGCCCGGAACCATGGTCTCCGGCGTGCGTCGCTGCCCCTGGTTCAAAGACGACCCCGACGCCTACGTCCTGGCAAAAACCCAAGCCGCCCGCAAGGCTCGTCAATAAAACCTTGGGCCCCGCTTGGCCCTGGTAGCAGACGACCGGCTCATCTAGTCCGCGCCCAGTCAGCCCTGCTCCCCAAACCTAACCTGTCTGTCGCACACCTCGAGGGCGGCGGGGCGATGCGTCACAGCAATGACGGTCTTGTCGGGAAGCGCCCGCAGGTTCTCGAGCACGCGGCGCTCCGTCTCGGGGTCGAGCGAGCACGTTGCCTCGTCGAGCAGAAGCACCGGCCTGTCGGCAAATATGGCGCGGGCTATAGCGAGGCGCTGGACCTGCCCCTCAGACAAGCCCGCGCCGCCCTCGCCCAGCCGCGTGTCGAGGCCGTCAGGCAGCGCGGCCACAAAGTCGGCGCCCGCCACGCGCAGCGCGTCCCACACGCGGGCATCGCATGCCGCGCCCTGCTCGCCTCCAAACACGACTGCGTCGCGAATCGTGCCGCTCATCAGGTGGTTCCCCTGGGGCACGTAGGCAAAGAGGCTGCGCCACCGGGCCGTCAGTGCTTCGTGGGAGCCGTCTTGCAGCACGACGTTGCACTCCCCCGTCTCGCATGGGCAGAAGGCCATCATCGCCTTGAGCGTCGTCGACTTGCCGCAGCCGCTGGGCCCCGTGAATGCCACGAACTCGCCGCGTGCGATGGTCACATCGGGGCAGCGGACCAGGCACCCCTCGCCCGCAGCCTCGCCGTCGCCGACGACGGGGACGTAGCGGCACGAGACATCGCGCAGCTCGAGTCCCGTGAATCCGGCAAGCTCCTGCGCGTAGGCCGCCTCTTCGCCGCGTGCCTCCCGCGGCAGCGCCTCGGCCTCCATGAGCCTCTCGGCGCTCGCTGTCATGGCGAAGTACTGGGGAATGCAGCCGGTGATGTTGGCCAGCGGGCCCTGCACCTGGCCCACGAGCTGCAGCGCCGCCACGAACGTGCCGTAGCTCACCGTGCCCTGCAGGATGCCGTAACCGCAGTACACCACGGCAAGCAAGTATGCCCCGCGCATGGCCAGGCCGAACCCGATGTTGCACATGTTGGAGAACCGGTTGCGTCTCATGCGCACCGCGCGGTGCTCGTCCAAAAGCCCGGCTGCGCCGGACTCGACGTGGCTCTCCCGCTGGAAGCTCTTGACCACCATGAGGCTGTCGAGGCACTCCGTGAGATAGGAGCGGGCGCGCCCGTCGGCCTCGCGGATCATCTTGTGCAGATGCTTGAGCACGCGCCGGAAGCCGAGCGTGCATGCCGCGAGCACGGCGCCCGTCGGCATGATAATCCATGCGACCTGGGGAACCATCACGATGAGCAGCGCAAGGGAGCCTGCAAGCTGGGCAAGCATGCCCGCCGCCGACGGCACGACCGTGGCGGCCCCGGCGGAGACGATGCGCGTGTCGTCCGTCAGGCGGCTCATCCACTCGCCGGCATGGGTCGCCTGCACGCTCGACAGGTCGGCGTGCAGCACCTCGTCGAACAGGCGCATCTTGAACGTGTTCTGAAACGTCGCCTGCACGCGCTCGCGCAAGAAACGCTGCAGCGCCTGCACGGCGATGATGGCGACGGAGACGGCCGCGAACACGACCACGCTCGTCAAAAGGGCGTCGGACATCCCGCCTGCGGCCGCGTTCACCAGGTCGCGCATGACCCAGGCCGAGTAGACGCACCCCGCGGCAAGGGCGATCTCGAGCACCGCGAGGGCGGCGACCATCCACAGGCGGCGCCCCAGTATGCGGACTATCCAAGAAACGGCGTGCAGGTTGGCGTTGTCGTTCACGCGGCAAAATCCCCTTGTACAAAAGCCTGCGGCAATGCGCGGCGGCCTACTCCTGCGCGATGCCCGCTTGCATGAGCTGCTGGCAGAGCGCGTCCACGTCCTTGGCGGCCGTCTGCTCGTCGATGTCGTACGCCTCGACCATGCCGGCGATGATCTGCTCGCGCGTCTGGCCCTGCTCCAGGCCCTTCCACACATGCGCGGCCGTGGCGTTGAGCTTCACGATGCCGCTGAAATCCTTTGCGGCCGAGCCCGTGGCCACGGCGACCCACTGGCCGGCAACCTCCTGGATGACGAAACCCTTCTTGATCTTCATGGCAAAGCCTTCCTCTTTTGACAAAACCTAATCGTCGCAGGCACAACCCGCATATACCTCGCCCGTGAGAGCCTCAAACGACGTGCGCACGGCATCCTCGGAGATGTCGCACCCCATGGACCACACGGGTACGCGGGCAAGCAGGCGGTCCACGCAGGTGAGAACCGCGAGCGCCCCCATGGGGCTGTCGCGCGACACATAGCACTGCCGCATGATGAACTCAACAGCGTCCGCCGGGGCAAGGTGCTCGATGGAGCACTCGGGGGCCTGGTGCAGGATGCAGATGCCTGCAAGCGGGGCGCTGCCGTTGTAGCCCCATCCCTCCTTGCCCGTCCACGGGCATCCATACGCCACCACGCCTCCCTGCGGCGGGACATGGACGAAGGGCTTGTCGCCGTTGAGGACCCTTGCCCCCGCCTTGCCGAGGTACCTCGTCCACAACCGCGCGTGCGTCGACTTGCCTGTGCCGCTTGGCGCCGCGAAGGCGTAGGCGCGGCCCGCATACTCCACGACGCATGAGTGAAACACGATGCGGTCGAGCGGGGCGAACCTCTCGGCAAGGTTCCTGTGCACGGCGCAGAACTCCAGGTAGGGTTCGGGGTATTCCGGGGCCATGGCACGCTCGAAGTCAAGGTCGGCGTCGGAGGCCCCCACCGTGAAGAGGGGCTCGCCGGCCTCTCCCCCGTCCACAAAAGGCAGGCAGGCATCCTTGAGCACGCCATGCCTGGGCGCCATCCCCACGGGAATGCCGGCTATCCTCAACTTCAAGGTCATCTCATGCCTCGCCTCGCTCACGCCGGTCCCTCCCCGCGCTTCCAATCTTTCCAACGCCTCGCCAACTTGGGAAACGCCCTCTTGAGGGCGCCCTTTGCCTTTGCGAGGGCCCTGCGCCTTGCGATGCGGCCACGCTCGCCTCGGCGCAGCTTGCGCACGTACTCGAGGTACTCGGGGTCCTCCACCGTGCACGGCTTGCCGTCGCGCACGAACGACACGAGCACGCCCAAGACGTCCTCGAAGGGGATATCCCGCTCGTAGGTCACGCAGTTGTCGCCGATGATGGTGTAGCCCGCGGGCCCCACCTCCACGATGCGGTGCAGCGTGTACTTGCGGTCGCCCGCGCGGTAGTACATCACGACATCGTTGACGCAGAAGCGCTCGCCGGGACGCGCCGCCCTGATGGTCACGACGTCGCGGCCTTCCCGCAGCATCGGCTCCATGGAGACGCCGCGCGTGCGGTACACGAGCACGCCGTCACGGGCCAGGACCTCCTCAAAGGTAGCGCTGGTGACGTTCACGGCCTTGGGGTCAGCAGTCATACAGCCCCATCTCCTCGCCGAGCTTGCGGCGGCGGGCCGCCTCGTCGATGTCGAGTTGGATCCTCGCCAGGGAGTCCTCGCGCGTCAGCAAGGTTCGGATGCATCGTCCTGCCTGGTAGATCCAGGCAAAGGGGCGAAGGACCGTATGGGTGCGCGCGGCTTTCCAGTTGCTCATGCCGCCTTCCTGCAGGTAGCCGAACAGGCTGATGGGTCCCCGCACCCGCTCCAGGGCCGTCGCGCCCGACTTCTCCTTGGTCTTGTGGCCGAAGTTACCCAGCAGCATCACGTGCTCGAGAAGCTCCGCGCACACGGAGGGCTCGACCTCGGCGCACCAGGCAAAACCCTCCTCCGGCATTCCCAGGTACACCTGGCAGAAGCGCGTGAGGCACTTGGCCGTGCGCTCGAGCTGCGGGTCATCCAGAAGGCAGCGGAACTCATCCCATCCCCCGCTTGCCAGGTGGGTCCGCGCGAACATCATCCAGTCGATCACCTGGCGGAAGCCCAGGCCGCCGTGCGCCAGGTGCTTGCGGGCATGGAGCAGAAGAACCACGCCGTTTATCATGGTGGGGAAGACCGGGAACTCGTGCCCCTGCACAGTCGCAGTCTCAGTGTGCGCAAGCGCGTCTTGGAACAGGACGTCCAGGCGCTCCTTGCTCGCGCCCTGCGGAATGCCGTTGGGCCGCCAATGGAGCTCGAGATGCACGCCGTCTTTCTCGAGGCCCACGTGGTGGTCGCTCACACCCTCGTCGTCCTCGCCCATGAAGCCTGCGGCAAGCAATGCCGAGCGTGCCTTGCCGAGGTTGTCCGGCGACACCATGCAGTCGATGTCACCGTAGGAGCGCAGGGCCGGGTCGGGGTAGAGCATGCCTGCGGCGACTCCCTTAAGAATGACCGCCTCGATGCCGCCGGCAGCCAGCACGCCGAGCGTCTCATCCTGCACGCCGAGCAGGTGCGCAAACAGGACGCGGCGCATGAGGTCGAGGTTGGTCCACTTGGCGACCAATGCTGTGTCTTTGCAGGCTTCAGCCAGGCCGCCCGGCACGAGAGCAAGGCCCGGGATTGTCTGCTGCTGCAACTCGGCATATACAGCCGCCGGGTCGAGCCCCTCCGGCAACGCAACGCTCTCACCGCTTGAATACGCCGAGCGAATTATCTGGCAAATGGTCTCTTCCAACGTCAATCGTCCGTTTCGTTTGCCTGAATGAAAAACCCGAAAGCAAGGATACCTGCGCTTATCACGCTGTCAACACGCCTATAGTTGCGCCACATATATGG
>ERZ1034984.1533-NODE-1533-length-21223-cov-11.330310_pt1 | contig 21223 bp, 20 predicted proteins | sample MGYA00520589_ERZ1034984 | MGnify/ENA primary metagenome ERZ1034984 (study PRJEB33766, sample SAMN09781790) | gut metagenome | biome: gut microbiome | host: Homo sapiens | place: Madagascar | study: EMG produced TPA metagenomics assembly of the PRJNA485056 data... | reverse complement strand
GTTTCGTGGGGAGGGCGGGGTGGTGGTGGATTTTGAACGGTTCATCGGCTGGATATTCAAATGGGGATGGAGTGGGGAAAGATATGGCGGGAAACCAACAGAAGTGAGTTTCTGTGTTGCAGTTCGGAAAACCTCTACAGGAGTTCATAGCAGTTCTTAGCTTTCTGTTTTCTGTGTTATGAGCAAAAACTGCACTGTCTGAGCGGTACGCGAGTTTGCAGTTTTTGTGAATGTATTTAACAGAAAAAAGAAAGTTTAGTACTGCTGAACGCCGAAGCTGTTTCAGAAATGCAATACAGAACTTCACCTCGTTTTCCTGCCATTCTTTCCTCGTTCATCCTCTTTCTATCCACCGATGTAAACCGGATAATTTATGTAGTTCCGGAGTTTTTTCTGCAGTTCCTGTATTCCATATGTTTTTCCGCAGATTTCCCGCGCATTATTTACACAAATATCAATACATGTTTCACATCCGGTGCATCTGCCTGCCTCCGTAAACACTTTTCCATTCTTAACAGAAACCGCACCCTGTGGGCATTCTTCCATACATGCTCTACATCCTGTACATCGCTCCGCATAAAACAGTAATCCTTTTTTATACGACTGCGTTTCCGGATTGTGACACCACTTACATGAAAGCGGACATCCCTTAAAAAATACTGTTGTCCTTGTACCTTCCCCGTCATGGATCGAATAATTCTGTATATTTGTGATCAAAGAATTTTCCATTACATCTCACCCTGCTTTTCGCAGCGACTGCAGGTAGATTGGAAGCAGCTGCTTACCTTTTTCCCTCAGGCTATAACTGCCGCCTTTCAGACACCAGTCATAGATCATTCCCCGCTCCAGAGAAGCATAATTATCCGCCAGATTTTCCGCGCTGTCTTCCTTACTGAATTCGCCGTTTTTCCATAAGATATTTCTTTTTTTCCATCATGGTATCTCCCGGAAGATACGGAAATCCATCATAAACGATTCTGGTTGATTCTCCCATTGTGTGCGAATCAATTGTTTTGATCTCATAGGCATATGGCAGAACTTTTGGCTGAAATCCCATTGCACATCCTTCCTTTCCTATAACGTAAAAAAGCAAAGACATCTTTTACAGACATCTTTGCCGGACATAAACTTTATATAATTTTATCTTATTATATAAAACCGCTTTTCATTAGTAAAGAAACACTTTCTTATCCCTGCCATTCCAAATTTTAATGACGCCAAAAGCTTTTACAGATATTGCAAATGCTTCTTTTATCCGCTATAATATCAATAACCGATGGAGGACCACAGACAATGTGTGTCCTCTTTTTATTTTGGGAGGGAGTGATTTTATGGACATCAGTAAATATGCACTTTTCGCAGATGTTGCCGACACAGGAAATTTTACAAAAAGCGGAGAACGTATGGGGTACACCCAGCCCGGTGTCAGTCATATCCTGAAGGCCATGGAATCTGAATTCGGTTTTCCACTGTTTGTCAGAACAAAACAGGGTGTCGTCCCTACCCATAATGCCGAAGCGATTCTTCCTCTGGTACGTCAGCTTCTTGCCGTCAACGAACAGCTGGAGCAGACCGTCAGTTCTCTGAACGGACTTACCAAAGGTCATCTTACGATTGCTTCTTTTGCAAGCATCGGGCGCAGCTGGCTTCCCACTGTGATCCATACATATCAGCAGAAATTCCCCGGAATCGAAATCGAACTTCTCGAAGGCGGAACTGATGACATCGTTCACTGGGTTGAAAACAGCCGCGCAGACTTCGGACTTTTAAGCAAATGGAATGTAGATTCTCTGGAATGGATTCCACTGTACGAAGATCCTCTGATGGCCATTCTCCCAAAAGACATGGATATGCATGGAAAAAAGCTTTCCCAATCACAGAAATGGCCAATCAGCCTTTCGTTATTTCCGCGGAAGGTGTCGATTATGACATCCATCAGGTACTGAAAGAAACCGGCATCGAACCGGATATCCGTTTTTCCTCCATGGATGATCATGTGGTGATCTCTATGGTTGCCAATAATCTCGGAATCAGCATGCTTCCAAATCTTGTCATCGGAAACGCACGCGCCCAGATTCAGGCATTGCCTCTGGAACCCAATTTTTCCAGAGAACTTGGTATCGGTATCCGTTCCTATGCCGGTCTCTCTCCTGCTGCACAGCAGTTCATCGCTGCTATTCAGGAACATATAAATACTTTTTAAATTCTAGTATCAGTTAACGTGTGACTCACTCGGGATATTTCTATTCCGTATAGGTATTTCCATTCTCATCAGTCCAGGTACCATCACCATTGTCGGTATAGCCTACACCGTTTGAATCACGATAATAATAATCACCGTTTGTAGTCTCTTTTATATCCACCGTTCCATTGACGCCCTGAAGCTCACGTTGCTTCAGTTCGATTCCGGAATTATAATTCTCATCATTCCATGTACTATAGGAATTTCCATTGGCATCTGCCCAGGTACCATTTCCCTGATAACTGTAACGGAAGCCATTATCATCAGAATAAGTTCCGTTTCCGTTATCGTAAAGAACTCTGGATTCGGTATCACCTTCGCCAGCTGCCACGATTGATGCAACTCCGGAAGAACCACTGAATCCACTGGTGTATGGCACTCCGTCCGGCAGCTGCTCATAATAATAGCCATCACCATCGGTAGGATAATCATTTTCAGAGGTTATATTTTCCGTTGCCTGCGCATTGTTTTCCCCGTCAGATACAGATGACATTTCCGTAGCATTTTTTTCTGTGGAGTTTTCCACATTTTGTGACATATTCTCTGTAGCCGTTACTTCTGTATCATCCTGCCCGCTCTGTGTTTCCGTGATTTCCTGCATATCTACCAGTTCAGAAGTCTTCTCTGGCTGCTGCATCGAATTCTCATTACGAATCTCATTCCCCTCTGCCTGACCGGTTCTTTCCGTACCGGCAGACACTGCAGCTTCCGTTAGTTCTGACGAAATATTAAACGCCAGATTACCACCTGCTAACAGCGCCGCCATCAGAATTCCCGGAAGGATTCCTCTTCGAAGCTTTCGTATATTTATCATATACATAATTCTGTCCCTGAATACCATTCCGCTGTCATTCAGGCTCGCTGTTACATACGGAACCTGATTATCCATTGCAACAGTTCGAAGAAGCAGCTGCCTGTACATACTGCATTCCTTCTTGTTCACGCTGTGTACGACTGCCGTATCACACAGATTCTCAATATCTTCATCTGCCTCCTTCAACATCAGAAGAAGAAATGGATTAAACCAGTACACAGAAGCACCGATTCGAAGGAGCATCTTATACCAGAGGTCTTTGTGGTAATAATGTGTCAGTTCATGATAGAATACAAGTTTTCGTTCTTCTGCCGAATAACCGGTTGCCGGAAGATACAGTCTTGTACGAAAAAGCCCGGCCAGAAGCGGTGTCGTAAGTCCTGCATTCTACCTCAGCTCCGGAGCTTTTCGAATATGTCTGTTTCTGCATGCCTTTCTGTATATCTGAATGCTTACCGGATCACTGACCGGAAGACTCATTCTCTCCAGATTTTTCACTGACAGATAGTACGCCACAAATTCTCCCGCCATTTTCAGGATTGCCACAGTCAGCCAGACTGCAAGAAAAATACCTGCTGCAATTCCCGCCCATTTACCATTCTCATGAATAGCCGATGGCTTCTGAATGGAAACTCCTGCGAGATTCTGTATATTTTCACTCACAGGCTGTGCAGTATCAGAGAACTCTGTAGTCTGCACCTTCCTCTGACCACCGCTTTCCGTGACAGACTGCTGCACTTTAAAATTCACAATTGAAACTGCAGCCGGCAAACGTATCGGAATCAGAAGGCTGAGCACGACAAACATCCATATGAAATATTTCCACCTGGCTGATACTTTATTTTTAAGTGGACGCGCAAGCAATTTCACAAGTAAAATCACAATTGCCGCAATAATATTTAATTTCAGAATATGCAAAACAAATACTTCCACAATCCACTATTCCTCCCTGTCTTCGATCTCCTTAAGAAAATCGCTGAGCTCATGAATTTCTTCCGAACTGATTTTTTTCCCCTGATAAAGGGATGTTACAAATTTTTTCAGTGAATTTCCATAAAGTTTCTCAAGAACACTCTGGCTCTCATGTGCCTGATAATCTGTCTGTGAAATCAACGGCGTATATAGATTCATTTTTCCCTGCTTGGTCACTTCTACAAATTTTTTGGATTCCAATCTGGTCAACAATGACAGGATTGTTGTCGGTGCAAGATTTTTCCTGGTATTGATTACTTTTTCGATCTCCGGTCGCGTCATCGGCGGAGTACCATTCCACAGAACAAGCATAATATCCAGTTCTGATTCCGGAAGCCTCTGATATGTTTTTTTCACTTTTTTACCTCCCTCTGTTACTAATTTCTACAAATGTAGGATCAATTTAATTGTATCATATCCGCAACCAATTACAACTGTTTCCTTTTCAAAACAAAACAACTCACTTATCAGTTTTCTGTATAATTGTTTCCATTCTCATCACTCCATGTTCCGTCACCGTTATCAGTAAATCCTGTCCCATTATCATCGCGGAAATAGTAATCTCCATTTGTAGTCTGTGTAACTGTCACGCTGTTTCCATCTGCATCTGTAAGAGTGTGCTGTTCAAGCTCTGCTCCCATATAATGTGTATCATCATTCAATGCCTGCCAGGTCTTACCGTTTTGGTCTGTAAAATAAATCTCATCGTCAGTCGTGTAGACTGTTCCATCATCACCGATATATTCACTGTCATAATTTGTATAAATGATTCTGTCTACAGAAACACTGTTTCCATCGCTGTCAAATAACGTCAGAGTAGCTGTAGAAAGAACATCTGCATTTTCTTCTGAAGAACTTGCCCCATCCGAGTCACTTCCGTCTGCATCTGAAGAAGAGGATGTCGCTCCCGCACTCTGGCTGTCAGATGCATTCTTCGATGTAGAACCATAAGTAACTGCATCACTTTCCTGCCTTGCAGAAGACGGATTTCCCGGATAGGAAATGTCCTCTATCAGTTTTCTTACTTCACTGATATCATCTGCATCTTTTGCATATCCAACCGCCATATACAAGCTGTTTCCCTCAGAATAAATTGTCTGATAACATGCCTCATATTTATCATCACATCTGGCAATTTCTGCCTTAACATCATCCACCGAATATTTATAGACATTTATATAGTCACTGCCATTTGTGTAACTTGCATAAGCCCCTTCCGTATTTGCCTTCTGCCATCCGGAATCTGCCGGTGGCTGCATATAAAAATCACCATTCCCGGCGGCCATAACATTTCCACCGGAAAAAACGCCCAGCGCCACAGCTGTCATCAGTGTCATTAATTTTGCAGATTTCATCTTCATAATAGATTCTCCCTTTGACTTTTATTTTCTACTTTTGTAGAAGTTGTTTTCATTCTACATCTGTAGAATATTCCTGTCAATTCTTTTTTTCTACAATTGTAGAATTTTTTAGACGCTCGCCGTAGCACTGCCATCTCCTCGATATGGAACAAAGCGGACAAGTCCACTTCAAACTCCCTGAATCCCTCAATCTTTGAGGGACTTGTTACGCTTTGCGCGCCAGATGCAGTCTGCTTCAGCAGACATGTTCTTCTTACATAAAAAAAATCCACTGTAATATTCCCCGTTCACAGTAAGTAACTGTCGGCTTTCTATTACAGTGGAAAAATCTCGTACCTGCTATTTTTGTTTTCTCAGAAAAATTACATTCCTTTTGCCTTTTTTACGCACTCCAACTGTGCCTCGAACACTGCGCTGCGCAGTCCCTTTTCTTCCAGAACACGTACTGCCTGAATCGTCGTTCCTGCCGGTGAACATACCATATCTTTCAGTTCGCCCGGATGTTTGCCTGTCTCCAGCATCAGTTCTGCACTTCCGAGTACGGCCTGTGCAGCAAATTTATACGCCTGTGCACGCGGCATTCCATCTGCCACGGCAGCATCTGCCATCGCCTCAAGAAACATAAATACATATGCCGGGGAGCTTCCTGAAACTCCAACCACTGCATCCATCAGACGTTCCGGAATCACTTCTGTTTTACCGAAAGTATTGCAGAGAGTTACTGCAAGAAGTGTTTCCTTTTCCGTCACCTGTTCATTGACGCAGAGTGCTGTCATGCCCTCGCCGACCATCGCCGGAGTGTTCGGCATCGTACGGATGATTTTTGTCCCTTCTCCCAGATGTTCCCCGAGCCACTGCAAAGTTTTACCCGGTGCAATGGAAATAAAAATCTGTCCTTCTTTTACATTATCTTTGATTTCATCCAGCACTTCTTCCAGAAACTGCGGTTTCACTGCCAAAAAAACAACATCTGCAAAATCCACAACCTGTGCATTTGTGTCTGCCTTCTGAATACCCAGTTCTTTCTCAATCTTTTCACGGGTTTTGTCTGATTTTGCAGATGCGATCATATCTCCATTCTTTACTTCACCACTTTTCAGAATTCCCTTTAACATGGCAGTCGCCATATTTCCACAACCGATAAAACCAATTTTCATGATAATCTTCCTCCTTGTGTGAAAACATCAGATCATATGCAGGTACTGACAATACTATCAGCGCCTCCTCTTCGTCACTTTACAATTCTATAGTAATATTTTATCTATATCATACCTGTTTTCACACAAAAAGTAAAATACTATCTTCTTATTTTGAACATTCTCTATTGTTATTGTCCTGCTTATTTAAAGTGTAACGTTTTATGGTATTTTGCGTACTGATCAAGCAGATCACTCCACCTCTGTCCCTCCGGTTTGTTTTCGTTATTGTTGTAATTATCCGGTCCCTTCAGTTCATCCATGTATTGAGTATAATCCAGAATGTAGATATCAACTGTGGAAATGTCTCTGTCCTGGATTGCAAAAATATTGCAGTTTCCGGCAGAATCATTATATGGAAGTTTATTTCCGTTCGCGTCAAGCGCTACCATAAAACAATCACTGTCAGAGCCGTCTTCATAAAGCTCATTTACGGTCAGCTCATATGGTGTACGGATTACAGATTTAAGGCCAATACCTGCATCATTTGTATCGTTCAGTTCCAGAACCTCGGTCTGAGAATCGTCTACTGTAACCGGAATATCAAAGTTCCAGTCACCTTCATATTTGTAGTAGCCCGCATCTGTTCCATATTTTTCATAGTCATCTTCTGACCATTCATAATCTGCTTCCAGTCCTCTTACCTTCGTGATATCCAGATGCAGATTAAAGGTATCCGGAATCTCAATATCTTTAATATATTTCTGATATTCTCCACCACGCTCAGATACTTTATTGATAAATTCTTCCAGCAGCGCATATCCTTCATCCGTTTCATCATTTAAATCATCCTGTGTCACGCCCATCTCATCCAGTACCTGCTGTGTCATTTCGTTATACTTTTCATTATATTCCGTATAATCTTTCGACGCCTGTGCGAGATCATAACGGAAAATACATGCATAAGTTTTATCATCCAGGAACTGCCCTTCCACCTGACCATCGATGACCGGATCTGCATCTGCATTAAAATCAACGCCACCGGTCATATCCAGGTCAATAACCGGTGTACCGCTTTCTGCTATGGTTTCCGTCTCTGGAAATGGCGTATCACTTTTAAGCTGCATCGTCATGTAAACTGCCTGGCTGTTGGCAAATACTTCGGAACATGTGATCGTCAGACCGTCAGCGGTTTTGGTGTAGGCGGTATCTTCTTTTGTTGCCGTAGCATTTGGGGCAGCTTCATTCCCTGTCGTATTGCTTTCTGTCTGATTTCCTTTCTCTCTGTCGGAAGCAGTATTTCCATTTTCTTTTGTCTCAGTTCCATCAACAGCTTCCAGTGTCGTTGCATGGTCTGCAAAATCTCCAAAGAAGCTTACGTTGTCCTGTAAGATTTCAAAAAGTCCACCCACAACCGGAATATTTTTTGCCATGACCGGATTTGTCATATAAAATATAAAACCAACTGCAAGTACTGCCGCCATACCGCCTGCAATCCTGCCCCCGATTTTCATCCAATGATATGGATCTTTTGGAGTTTTTTTCTGCATGGCAGTATCATTTTCAATCATGCGATATGCCTGATTAATCCGCTCATGTACAATTACCGGAATTTCCGTATCCTTCTGAAGCTTTTCCTGAAAATCCATTTCATTATTATTAAACGACTTCATTATGCACGTCCCTCCCTGACCTTATACTGATACATTTCTGCAATCTGTTTTCTTCCACGTTGGAGACGGGATTTCACAGTACTCTCCTTCATATCCAGAATCTCGCTGATCTCCCTGATATTAAAACCTTCCATATAATAAAGCAGGATTACCAGACGATACTTGTTATCCAGTGGTTCCAGTACCTGTGCCCATTCCTTCGACGCATATTCCTCTTCATAAAAAGGTGTTTCCGGCATCTCATCGGTGTAAGTAACCAGATTCTTTCTCTTCAGGATATCCTTACATTTATTGATCAAAATGCGTATCATCCATGTTTTGAAATATTGGTTCTGTTTCAGACTTTTCAGATTTTCATAACATGAGAGAATGGTATCCTGTATCGCGTCGGCAACGTCTTCATCGTTTTTCAGATATGCACAAGCGACCTTGTACATGCTCTGCACCTGCTCATCCATAAGCCGGCAGAACGCATCTTTGTCACCTTTTTTCGCCTTTCGTATCAAAAATTCATTCATCGTAGTCTCCATTCTCCTGTATTCGACCGGTCGTCAGGAAATGTTGTGTAAAAGCTTTGTTTATGTGCTTCTACTTATTAGACGCGCAAAACATCAAAAAGGATGCAGATTTTTTCATAAAATTTTCCACATGCAAAAAATACTGCAGAGTCACTGGAAGGGGTATGGCTCTGTGGCATGTTATTGTACTACTTTGCAAGCAGCATGGACAGATAAGAAGTTCTCGTGGTGTCCTGCATAGAATAGCCGATCGTCTGCAGTATTTCTTTAACCTTATCCAGTGCTGCTTCTTTTTTTTCTTCTGTTTCAACAATAATCTCCAGTTCCAGATAATCCCCAAGATTGGTAACAGTATCAACGCACGCTGTGATATTCTCCTTGTGAAAATACTGTCTCAGCTTTTCTACTGGAGGTACCGGTCGAAAACCGATGTGTTCGAGTATTTTCCGACAGATTTTGGCATCACCTACAGTTGTTTCCAACTCCTGTCTGGTCATGGAAATATTATCCATTTTTGCCCCCTTATATGTAATGGCTGCACTCCTCTTGCCTGTCATTCGATTCTCCGTACTGCGTACACGAAAAGCCTCATCCAAAGCGGCAAAATCATGATGATCTGACGTATAATAAGTATCCGATTCCAGAACAAGATCTGCCCTCACAAAACCCGTTTCTTCCAGAACCCTCTCTATATCTGTCCTGCTGTTTATCTTTAGTTTAATCTCAACTTCTACACTCATATTTGCTCCTGCTCCTTACATTAAAATACTGTCCAATTACCAGTTATTTTCTGTTACTGATACAGATTGATTTCTCAACACTTATAAAACATACAACTCATCTGAACTAAGGTAACTTCACTTCTTACTGCCTGTAAAATGACAGATCTTTTTCATCTAATATATCACAGTATAAATATCATGAACAGTACACCTCATATTATATAGTAGTCATTCAGAACTCATTTCAAACCTGACTTTTAATAATCAGGCTTTCCTAATACAGATTCACTTTTCTGCTATTTCTCCCATAGTATGTCATTTCGCAGGAAAGCCTTGCCTTACCATCTTCCCAGACTCAAAAATTCAATAAAAAAGAGGAACCCTTCATACGAAAATCTCCCCTTCCGAAACACCAGGAGATATTTTCAAAGGATTCCCCATACAACAAAATTTCTTATTCACACCCAGCCCAGGGTATGCAGAGGAACGGGCAACGTCCCTTTGCGGTTTTGTATGATTCTTTCAATCACATAATCTTTCTGAACAGATCTTTCAGATCTTCCACACTTGCATCTTTCGGGTTGCCCGGTGCGCATGCATCAGCGTGTGCAGATTCTGCAAGGAACTGAAGATCTTCTTCTTTAATTGCTTCCAGTTTTGTCGGAATTCCTACATCAACAGAAAGCTTTCTGACTGCATCGATTGCAGCTTTTCTGTACTCTTCCTGTGTCATGGAATCTACATCTTTGACACCCATAGCACGGGCGATTTCACGGTACTTTTCACCTGTACATTCCTGATTATATTCCATAACGATCGGGAGCATCATTGCGCATGCAACACCATGTGGTGTATCATAAACAGCACCCAGAGTATGTGCCATGGAATGTGCGATTCCAAGGCCTACATTTGAGAATCCCATACCTGCAATATACTGTCCAAGTGCCATTCCCTCACGGCCTTCTTTTGTGTTTTCTACTGCACCGCGAAGAGATTTGGAAATCAGTTCGATTGCTTTCAGATGGAACATATCTGTCATTTCCCATGCAGCTTTTGTGGTATATCCTTCGATTGCATGTGTCAGTGCATCCATACCTGTAGAAGCGGTCAGGCCCTTAGGCATAGAAGACATCATTTCCGGATCAACAACTGCGATGATCGGCATATCATGTGGGTCAACACATACGAATTTACGTTTCTTTTCAACATCAGTAATAACGTAGTTAATAGTAACTTCTGCAGCGGTTCCTGCTGTTGTCGGAACTGCAATGATCGGTACGCAAGGTTTCTTTGTCGGTGCAGTGCCTTCCAGACTTCTTACATCTTCAAATTCCGGATTCGCAATGATAATTCCAATTGCTTTTGCAGTATCCATAGAAGAACCGCCACCGATTGCAACGATATAATCTGCACCGGATTTTTTAAATGCGGCCACACCATTCTGTACGTTCTGGATTGTCGGGTTTGCCTTAATATCAGAGTAAATTTCGTATTCCAGACCATCTTTTTCAAGGACATCTGTTACCTTACTTGTAACATTAAATTTAATCAGATCCGGGTCGGAACATACAAAAGCTTTCTTAAATGCATGTGCTTTTGCTTCGTTTGCGATCTCAGCGATTGCGCCTGCTCCGTGATAAGAAGTTCCATTCAAATTGATTCTGTTTGCCATGATTAAACATTCCTTTCTTACTTGTCTGCACATTGTCTTTTGCATCTGTACAACATTATTTGCTTTAACTTTGTCATTATATTAACAATGCATCCATAAAAAAGAAAGTTACAAAATTCGTTAAGTGTAACGTTTCCTGTAACTTTCGTGATTTGTTCCAAATTTATATATTCATGTTCAGTAAAAATGACAGTGTATTTTCTATATAGCGTCTGTTTTTCAATAAAAGTCCTTTATTTACGGGATTTTTGTAATGTCAATTTAAAATTTCAAGATCCACAAAAACCTCTGCAAGTTTTCCCGGCATACCGTCAACCACTGTCTGAGCAAGTTCCTCCGGTGTACATGTCAACTCTCCTGTCACCCATCTTACCGTCATATAAATTGAGCTCTGGCAATACATTTCCAAAAGATAATGGATGTTTTCTCCGGCTTTTTTGCCACTTTTTTCACAAATTAAATTTTCATAAAATTCCAGAATCAATTCAAAATCATGCTGTCTGAGAGAGTTCTGTTCATCATAGCGAAATGCCGCAACAAAAAATGTCTGCTCTTCCTGAATATAAGTAAACTTCTTCACAAGCGCATCGTAAACTGTTTTTCCCTGTCCCATATGCTCAAAAGATTTCACCAGAAGCTTGTCAAAATACCAGTTGATCAGATCATATTTATCCATAAAATTTCTGTAAAAAGTCTGCCTGGTAAGCCCACATTCTTCCGTAATCTGCTTTACTGTAATGTTTTCTACCGAAGTAGATTTCATACATTCTTTCATTGCTCTTGCGAGCCGGTATTTCGTTTTTTCTCCCTTTATCAGATCTCTCTGGTTGCCTGTTTCAGCCATTCTTTTTCATCCTCATTTAAGTATGGTGTGATTGTCTCATACACTTTGCAATGGTAATCATTTAATAGTTTTCTTTCATGGTCAGACATCTGTTTCGGATCAATTCCATCCAGATCAAACGGTACCATTGTCAGTGTTTCGAACCGCATAAACTGTCCGAAAGAAGTCTTCTCTGCCTTTCTGCAAAGCACAAGATTTTCATGCCGAATTCCAAATTCTCCCTCCAGATAATAGCCTGGTTCATCAGAAGTAAGCATACCTTCTTCTAATACCGGTGCCGGATGATCCGGGAGATTTTTCCAGCGAAAACCATTTGGTCCCTCATGCACATTTAAAAGATAACCGACGCCATGTCCAGTGCCATGATTATAGTCTTCTCCCAGTTCCCAGAGTGGTCCTCGCGCAAGATAATCGAAGTTTAATCCGGTACATCCATACTTGAATTTCGCAGCTGCCAGATTCAGATTCCCACGCAGAACAGCGGTAAAATATTTCTTTTCTTTGTCGCTGACCGGTCCGAGAACTATCGTTCTTGTAATGTCTGTCGTGCCTTCCAGATAGTGTCCACCGGTATCTGCAAGTACCATTCCTTTCGCTTCAAGCGGAATATCCGTCTCCTTTGTTGCACTGTAATGTACAATAGCTGCGTGTGTTCCATATGCAATGATCGGATCGAAACTGTCCCCGAGAAAATGCTCCTGTTCGCTTCGGAATTGATAGAGTTTTTCCGCCGCACTCAGTTCTGTGATCGTCTCTTTTGCCACATTTGTTTTCAGCCAGTGAATGAATTTAGTAACCGCCACTCCGTCTTTAATGTGTGCGAACCGCTCATTTTCCATCTCTGTAGAGTTCTTGACAGCTTTCGGAAGAAGTGTCAGATTTACCTCATCCAAAATCACCGCATCTGCCGGAATATTGCTCACAAGGCGACTGTTGACACCGGATTTGGAGAGAAGGATTCTGCTGCCGGACGGTATCGCCTGTACGTAAGAATAAACTTCATTATATGGATAAATTTTCACTCCGTCAGCTTCCAGATTCTCACAGATTTTCTGCGCAAAGGCACTGACATTTGCATATAACCGAAGCTCGGTATCTGTCATGATAAGATAAGAAAGCACCACCGGGCAACAGTGAATATCATTGCCTCGGATATTCAAAAGCCACGCAATATCATCCAGTGAAGTCAGTACAAAAACGTCTGCATTTTTTGCTTTCATCTGCTCGCGGATCTTTGCAATTTTATCTGCTCTTGTCTCACCGGCCCACTTTACATCAAGCTCCATCACCGGTTCACATGAAAGTGCCGGACGGTCTTTCCAGATTTCCCCGATCAGATCATCATCTACCGAAAAACTAATGTCTTTTTCTCCCAGAAGCTGCTGCAATTCTTCCGCTTCTTTCGCACTTACTGTACGTCCGTCAAATCCCAGACACATCTTCTGTTCCAGTTTTTCTTTCAGAAATTCATGGACAGTCGGAACTCCCGGTTCCCCGGATTTAAACAGTTCGATCGTACTTCCCTTAAGCTGATCTGCCGCCTGAATAAAGTATCTGCCATCCGTCCAGAGTCCTGCCATATCCTTCATGATAACCGCTGTTCCTGCTGAACCCGTAAAACCTGTAATATATTTTCTGCATTTAAAATAATCACCCACATATTCCGAACCGTGGAAATCATCCGTCGGAACCAAATATGCATCGACTCCTTTTTCTTTCATGAGAATACGAAGAGCTTCCAGCCTTTCTTTTACTGTCATAACCTATGCCTCCCGCCTGATAATCTGTAAATCTGTAATCCATGTTAAACAGATTCTTTCTGTTTGTCAACTAAGGGAACTGCCCTTAGACCCGTCAGGGGACCTCGCCGCTCCCCTGATAACCCCTGAGTTCCTTTAAACCTCCCAGGTTATCCAAATATGTAAACATACCAAAAGTACCAGAACACCCTATCTATGTGTGGAGGAAGGTATCCTGGTACTCTGTCATTCTATTGATTTAATTAAAATTTTATTCTTGCTTTGCGTGGCCCGGTGGGGTGCGCGAGGGGAGAGCGGCCTTCGCAACTGTGAGCGCCCTCCCCTCGCATAGGGTTTTACCTGATTGCCAAATCATTGGCGGGCCGCCGGGCAGTCCCCGGCAATCTTAAATACGATTTTCCGGACATTCTGCTTTTCTTTATTTTTTATGCAGGGCATATGTGCATCCTGCGGTGCATAATATCCGAATGTTCCTTCTGTAAGAATATTGAACCCGTGATCCCCTGCTTTTTTGTAGAACAAAATGTCCTGAATTGGCGTCCTGTCTTCTTCCACCTCCAGTTCATCTGCAAAATCCACATAAATACGCTCTTCGCCTTCTTCCATAAACTGAAGATCCGCATATTTTCTGTGCGATTCCATCTGGGCATCGTCTTTATCTTTTGTCTCATAAGTCTGCACCAGAGCAAACAGATTCTCACCATCCAGCTTATAGCGTCCTTCCGCAAGATGCTCACTTTTGTCCTGTTTTATAAAATCTCTTATGAGTTTTCCGTATTCTGCAAATTCTCTGTATCTGTCAAGATTTTCTATTTTATCAAAAATCATGCTTCTGTCTCCTGTTTTGGTTTGTCCTTGCCAAGAAGTTTCTTTACAACAGGTCCGAGTACCGGCGACAGAAGGGAAATTGCTGCCAGTGCAAGGAAAACTGCGCAAATCGGGTGAGTCAGGAAAATGGAGAAGTTTCCGTCACTCATGGTAAGGGCGCCTCTGAAGTTTGTTTCTGCCAGTGCTCCAAGAATGATACCAATTACGATTGCAGACATGGAAAACTCTGTCTTATTCATAAAATATCCGAGGAAGCCACAGAATACCATTACAAATACATCATTCATGGAATTGTTATAAGCATAGGCACCAACAAAAGTAAGAGTAAAAATAACAGGAATCAGGATCTCTTTGGGAATATTTACAACCTTGACAAATACTCTGATCAGAGAAAATCCCATAAGACCCATAACTGCGTTTGCAAGAAGAAGGCCGATAAAAATTGCATATACAGAGCTTGCCTGCTCTTTAAAAAGCAGCGGTCCAGGCTGCATTCCCTGAACCATCAATGCTCCAAGCATGATTGCTGTCGCACCATCACCAGGAATACCAAGTGTCAGCATCGGGATCATTGCACCACCGGATACAGAGTTGTTTCCGGCCTCCGGAGCAACGATACCTTCCGGTTCACCATTGCCAAAATTGTCTTTATATTTTGACCATCTCTTTGCCTGATCATAAGAAACAAACGAAGCGATGTCACCACCTGTTCCAGGTACACATCCAATAAAAGTTCCGATAATAGAGGAACGGAGAAGTGTTACAAACACTCTCTTAAGATCCTCCCATGTAGGAAATACTCTGGTAAGTTTTACATCTGTTTTTACATATTTTTCTTTATAACAGTCCTCCACACTCTGAAGAACCTGAGAAAAAGCAAACAGTCCGATCAGGATCGGTACGAAAGAAATACCGCCCAGAAGATATGTAGAACCAAAAGCAAAACGCACAGAACCGCTCAGATTATCAATTCCAATAGTTGCGATAAACAGTCCGATGAATCCTCCCAGAAGACCTTTTAAGATAGATCCAGACGAAACACTGGTGATGATACTAAGTCCGAATACTGCAAGTGCAAAGTACTCTGGTTTTGAAAATTTCAGTGCCACAGATGCAAGCATCGGAGAAAAGATGATCAAGCAGATTGCACTGAAAATTCCTCCAAATGTGGAACCAAACGTAGATAAACCAAGTGCCCGTCCCGGCTGCTTCAATTTCGTTGCCATTGGATATCCGTCCAGAGTGGTTGCTACAGATGCCGGTGTGCCCGGTGTTTTCAAAAGGATTGCCGAAATGGATCCTCCGTATATCGCTCCACAGTATATACCAAGGAGCATCAGGATTCCACCGACTCCCTGGAAGGCAAACGTAAGTGGAAACAAAAGCGCAATACCCATGTTTACAGAAAGTCCCGGCATTGCTCCAATCAGGATACCTGCACCGGTTCCGAAAATAAGGCCTGCCAGATTGCCTATCGTAAATACATTGCCAAGTGCTACTAAAATGTCAGACATTCTTCTACCTCCTTATCTCATAAATATCGGTGCCGGCAGAGAAATGTTCAGGAGCATGCCAAACAGAATATAAACAGCTGCCAGTGTAATAATCGTTGTAAGAGCAATCTTCTTTACGCTCCGTACTTCCATCAGATACATCAGTGCCGGAATGAACAACAGTGCACCAATATAAAATCCTAGAAAATACAGCACCACACAGAATAGAACAATAATTCCAAAAAGGATATAAACTCTGATATTTGCCGGTGTTGAGATCGTAAATGTCTTTGCTTCAAGTTTTTCTTTATTTTTAATCGTTGAAATCAGCAGGCATACTGAAAAAACAATGATCAGAATGCCAAGCATCATCGGCCAGAATCCGGCTCCCGGATCACCTTCGCCAATTTTTATTTTAAGTGACGAAGCCAGCGCCACAACACCCACACCGACCCAAAGCATGATCACAGAAATTATATAATTTGCTTTTTTCATGTTTCCCATTTTATTTGCCTCCTATGATGCAGACAGAAGGATTTTCCTCCTGCCTGCATGACAGTCTGTTTATTCAGTCTCAATATCTTTCAAGAGATCTTCATACATTGCATAGTCATCTTCCATCATCTTCTGGCAGTCATCCCCAATGATGCACTGTGGATCAATACCCTGTTTTTCGAAGTATTCTTTGAATTCATTACTTTCGCAGGTTGTCTTTGCTGCATCTCTCAGCTGTGTCAGAATTTCTTCCGGTGTATCTTTCGGAGCTACAAGACTTGCCCATGCACGGATCACCAGATCATGTCCCAGTTCTTTGAAAGTAGGAACATCTGGATAAATGCTGGAACGTTCTTCTGACATAACACCAAGAATCTTCATCTCGCCAGCATCTACCTGTGACTTATAGCTGGACGGATCAGCGATCGTTGCATCAATATGTCCGCCGGTAAGTGCCGCAGCAATATCTGCGGAACCATTCGGATAAGGAATGTGTTTCAGTTCCACACCAAATTCTTTTTCAAAACTTACTGCTGCCACATGCCAGATAGCTCCCATACCGGAGTTTCCTACCTGAACGGTACCAGGATTTTCTTTGCAGTATGCTGCAAAATCATCAACGGAATCATATGGTGCATCCGCTGGTACGATCAGTGCTGCCGGTGCTGCGATCGGTGCACAGATTGCTGCATAATCTTCCGGTGTTACCTGGCATTTATCCTGCCATGGGAACATTGCCAGCTCAACAGTTACCATTCCAAGTGTATATCCGTCTGCTTTTGCTGCTGAGGTTTCTACCATACCGGTAACACCGCCGCCGTCCGGTTTGTTGGTTGCTACAAAATTAGCTCCATCAAGATTTTCTTTCATATACTGCATAAGACCTCTTGCTGCGGTATCAGTTCCACCACCTGCTGCTTTCGGAATGATAACGGAAATATCTTTGCTCGGATACTTGGCTGATCCACCTGCACTTCCACATCCTGCCATTGTCGTTACTGCCATTGCTCCTGCGAGTACCAGTGCTGCTACTTTTTTACACTCCATAATTTTTTCCTCCCTTGATTATCTCACAATCTTTTGTTCTACACGTTTTGTAAGTTCATTAAGATCTCTTACTTCTTCTTTAAATGTTTCTGTCAGTCCGGATTTATCTTTTGTTCTGCTGTTCAGTGTCACATGAAGACCTTCTACCTCAGAAAGATGATATTTTGCATTTACCGGATAATACTGCCTCTCTATCAGCGATGCAATCGTCAGGAAATCAGAAACTTCTTTTGCTTTTTCTTCTTTATAGTGTTCGCAGAGCCATGTGTAAAGCTGCGGATGGAAATTATCCATAACTCCACAGAAACCTGCTGCTCCTTCCCGCATAGATTCAAGCAATGTCGTTGTATTTGCGTTGTACAGTTTCAGATTAGATCCTTCGATAACTTCCAGCTTCTTTCGGATCTGTGCAATATCACAGCAGGTATCTTTCAGGAAATAAAATCTTCCTGTAGATGCACACCAGGAAATAGTTTCCGGTGTAAGCAGTCTCTTGTACGGATACGGACACTCATAAAAACCAAGCGGAACATTCGGATCCATGTTTTCCAGAATTTTTTTGCAGTTTTCGATCCACACAGAATCATCTTCATCTTCTTTTGCCAGACGGTTAGTTATTAAAATTACTGCATCTACTCCTGTTTTGGCGATTTCATTAAGCTCTGTAATCTGATCTTCAATCTTGTCTGATACATGTCCGGATGCAATTACCGGAACTCTTCCTGCCGCAAACTCCACAGTTTTGGCTGCGTATTTTACTCTCTCCTCAAGAGACAGGTAAAACATTTCGCTTGACTGACATACGGCAAACATTCCGGAAACACCGTTTTTGATGTACCAGTCCACCAGTTCTTTCAGGCCATCATAGTCGATTTTGTTGTCCTCTGTAAACGGAGTCAGCATAACCGGCCATGAACCTCCCGGGAAACGATTTTCCATTTTTTCTTCCTCCTCTTTCCTGTTATTTTCTAATCTTCCAAAAGGCTATATTTTTCCTTTTGTATGTGTATGTGATATATAAAAAATCTTCATCCTGAATAATAGCCGGGTATGCAAATTCGCCCTCACCAGTACTCAGATCTCTGATTTTTTCCCATGTTTTTCCATCGTCTTTTGAAACTGCAAGAGAAATCGGTGTTCGATCTCCCCAGTTTACTCCAACCGGATTATATACAAGAAATAATTTTCCGTCTTCAGAACGTATCATGTCTATTCCACTGTTGTTATTCGGAAGTTCCGTGGCATAAGCTTCTGTCCAGGTATTCCCTCCGTCTTTGGAGTCGCTCCGGTAGATCATACCTTCAGTACTTCGAAGAAGCATGTGCACCTGATCCGGGATACTTTCCCATAAAGTTGGCTGAATCACACCTCTTCCATAAAAAGACTGCTCACTTACCGGAATGGAACTGTCATCTTTTCCGACTGTTCGCTCTCCACTCTTATACTCCAGCTGACTGATTGCAACTTCCTGTGATTTATTCCATGTTTTTCCATCATCATCGGAACGATCCACAAATGCTTTCCAAATTCCCTGTTCGGTAGATCCCGGTGCCAGAATTCTTCCACTTTTCAGACGGATCGGTTTGTTTCTCACCGGTCCTCTGCCTCCCTGATCTCCCGGAACCAGTTCTTTTTCTTCTCCAAAAGTTTCTCCGTTGTCTTCTGAAACCCGGTACATGGTCCGCCACTTACTTATTTCATTTCCTACTTTGAAAAAAATGATGATCTTCTTTTCATCAACCCGGAACAACACCGGATTCCAGTGTGCTTCCTCGGACTGTGCCAGAATTTTCGGTTCTTCAAAATGTTCTTCATTTCCCCTGGTAAACCAGATTGCCACATCACCGTTTCCTTCTTTGGTCCCACCAAACCAGGCTGCAAGAAATCTGTCCGGTCCGATTTTCAGTAATGTGGAAGCATGACACATATCTGTGGGACACTTTTCCATAATCAGTTTCATTTCATCCTCCCTCGTCTTAGTGCGTTCTGTATTTCAGAACATCGTTCTGCTATATAAATATTTTTTTGTGAACGCGAATAGCTCACGTTCACATTTATAATAATTTCTGCTGTTTATAACCGTGTCTGTTATCTATATATTCCTTCTTAACAGGTATTTTCAGGATAAACGATTCTCGATCTTCGCTACATATTTCTTGATCAGCAACGCCCATTCCTGAATCTGATCATCTGTAAAATGAACCGCAAGACCGCTGACACTGATTGCTGCATATAGCTTATGCGTCTTGTCAAAAATTGGCATTGCCACACATTTCACCCCAAACTCATGCTCCATGTCATCGATTGCATATCCTCTCTGCCTTGTTGCCTCAAGCTCTGCTCTAAGCTGGACCGGATCAGAAATCGTATGATCTGTGTAAACAGCAAGATCCCTCTGAAGGTATGCATTGATCTCTTCTTCCGAAAGATTTGCAAGCATTGCTTTACCGATTCCGGTACAATGCATATCAGCTCTCTCACCCAGAATAGAACGCATCAGATTGACAGACTCAGTCGGATAAGTTGCTTCCAGATATACAACCTCTCCATCATGAGGAATGGCAAGATATACTCTTTCATTTGTAAAATTGGCAAGCTCCTGCATATATGGCATTGCTATCTTGATAATGGAAAAAGTTTCTTCCATTGCCCTGCTCAATGCAAAAACCTGCATTCCCAGTTTATATCGCTCTGTCTCTTCATCCTTCTCCAGATAATCCATTGCCTTCAGTGTCGTCAAAATATCATAAACATTACTCTTGTACAGGCCAAGACGGTCGCTGATCTCTGTGACACCCCAGGTAGACTTTACCAGAAAACAATTCAGAACATCCAGTGCTTTTTTTAATGACTTAACTTTGATCTCATCCTGATCCATTGACGTTCTCCTGTTGCTGTTCTGTATTTCAGAACTTTGTTATAAATTATTTTGTAACTAAAGAATAGCACATTTATATTATAATAACAATTGGACAAAATTCATATATTTATTTTCAGTTTTTCATACAAAAGTACCAAACAAAAAAAGGGGGGGCTATGTAAACATACAAAAGTACCAGAACACCCTGTCTATGTGTGGAGGAGGGTATCCTGGTACTCTGTCATTCTATTGGTTTAATTGAATTACTGAATTACTTCTTGCTTTGCGTGGCCCGGTGGGGTGCGCGAGGGGAGAGCGGCCTTCGCAACTGTGAGCGCCCTCCCCTCGCATAGGATTTTCATATTTTACAAAATACCATTCCCCTGACTTTTAAGGCGATTATCAACCTTTTGGTTCAAAAGACATTTTCTTAGAAAAGTCCCGTAATTTTTCCGGTCTCATCTACATCGATTCTCTCTGCAGCCGGTACTTTCGGCAGTCCCGGCATGGTCATGATCTCGCCTGTCAGAGCTACGATGAATCCTGCGCCTGCGGAAATCTTCAGGTTACGTACTGTAACTTCGAAGTCTGTCGGTGCACCGAGTTTTGTCTGATCATCTGTCAGGCTGTACTGTGTCTTAGCAACGCAGATCGGGCAGTTGCCGAAGCCAAGAGCCTCAAGCTGTTTTGCCTGTTTCTGAGCATTTGCTGTCAGAACAACTCTCTTACCGCCGTATACTTTCTGTACGATCTGGTTCAGTTTGTCTTCGATAGAGCCTTCCAGTT
>ERZ1034984.1532-NODE-1532-length-21234-cov-12.362010_pt1 | contig 21234 bp, 21 predicted proteins | sample MGYA00520589_ERZ1034984 | MGnify/ENA primary metagenome ERZ1034984 (study PRJEB33766, sample SAMN09781790) | gut metagenome | biome: gut microbiome | host: Homo sapiens | place: Madagascar | study: EMG produced TPA metagenomics assembly of the PRJNA485056 data... | reverse complement strand
GCTCAGGAAAAGCGACCCGATTGAAAGTATCGTCGTGCTTCCGTATCCCACGCTCACGTCCAGGAGCTCAAGCCCATGGTGCTTTTTAGCGGGTCCAGCCTGTTTGGGCGAACGCGTCGCAACGGCGCCGACCGCGAAAAGGACCGCGACGTATACCAGGGCCACGGCAAGCATCGATGCGCCGCCCGAACCGGAGCCAATGAATTCTGTCGGGAAGCATCCTACGTAACCCGTTGCCTCGATAGGCGAGAACACGGCCAGCGGCAGGAGCTCGAGCGCGGCATTATGCCCCAGTGCCGAATCGGACAATAACGGGAATGCCGGGGCCGCGACAAGCAACGCGGAGGCAAGGGGGCCCGCGAAGACGCGCCTCGTTGCGGTCGATAGGACGACGGAACAAACGGATATCAAGGTTCCACCCGCGAGCAGCGCGAGAAGTATGGTCGTGAAGACGTTTCCCGCGGTCGTGGTGGTGAGCGCGCCGTTATGGAAGAAGGCGATCGGGTACCCGATCTGCCCGAAGCCGTTTAGGGCCAAGGCGTAAATGCCCCCGGGTGCGAGGCCGGCGAGGAGCATCGCGGTCCCCGCGACGATTATCGAAAACACGATCTGGATAAGGCGCCGGAATTTGGGTGCGGGCGCCTTTGCCGCCAGGGTACCGGGCCTTGTGGCGCCGAGCAGGAGTATCGACGAGAGAAGGAAGGGGATGAAGGGAAGGAAAGACGGCGCCGCGGCAATGGCGTAAGGCAGGAAGGAAAGGAATGGCAGGTCGTTTGCGGAGGCCGGGATATCCGTGATGCCGGAGCTGCTCAGGGCGCGGCAATATGCGAGCTCCGCGTCATTGGTCTCTCGGTCTCCCACGATGGACCCGGATTGGAAGCCCTCGTCCATGAGCGCGTAGTAGCTCTCGGCAGAATCGAGAAAGGCGGCGTCGGTTTGAGCGGCGAGGGCGGCGTTCGCGTATCTTGCAAGCTCAGCGTCATCTTGCTGCTCTGGCGATAGGTCTGTGCCGCTGGCCTGGGGCGCGCGCGTATTGAATGCGTCGACAAAGCCCTGCATGCCCTGCTTCATAAAGAAGGGCCCGTAGATGGGTGAATTGAACGCAATGGGGACGGAAAAGGCTGCAGCGAGAACGAGCGTACAAATCCATACGGCCTTGTCTCTTAGGATTAGTTTGAGAAGAAGTCGACAGTACATTCAGAAGCACCTACGTTCCTCAAAGAATTGTTAGATTAAAAGTAACAGACCGGATGAAGATGCGTGCGACGGGGGCGAGGCGAATGGCTGAGCGGTATCGATACGCGGGTTCAACGGTATTCACTTTTTCAGCAATGCCGTATTTACGTAATGTCGTTATTGCATAGTTCTGTTATTTCGTTTTGCCGTGTGCCGGGTTTAGGGCAGAGCCCTAAATCGTACGCCGCCGGGCAAAACGCAGTTTTGTACGGCGGCGTACGACTCTTGCGGAACCGAACTATGACACAACGCAACTGTGTCATAACGTAACTACGTAGTAGCGTAGCTGTGCGATAACGCGATTGCGGCAAATCGAAATAACAGAACAACGTGACTGTGAAATAGCAGAACAATTGAACATTGAACTAATCGCGCCTGAAAATTTTCCGCAAGTGTCGTGCGCCGCCGTACAAAGCCCGGCGGCGCACTAGGGCTCTGCCCTAAAAACCCGGCGCCCTTGGCGGCGTTAAAAAGTGACGCAATAACGTTGTTACGTTATTGCGTTATTACACAGTTCGGCAGTCACACTTTTACATTGTTGCGGCATGACACAGTTACGCAATGTCTCCGGTGCGTCTCGGTAAAAGGTTCGCTACCGGACAGCCACCGGACACCGAGGCGATCTAAGCGCGGCGATGGTTTGCCGTGAAATGTGCTGTGAGATGAAAAATCTCGCAAGAGACGCGAACTTGTACCTCCATCGTAAATGTAGCCACAAGTTCGCAGCCGTTGGCTCTTGCCATGGCTCCGCCCTTGGACCTGGGTCGGTAAGTTGACTGCGACTGCATCGGTTGATTGATGGCAGTTGGAATCGACGCCGTAGTTTTTAAATCTGTTATGAAGCGTGAAACTTAAAAACTCATCGTATTGATTTTCATTTGATTCGAAACGCCCGTGCAAAAGTCGAAACGGCTCGCGCGGGCGTTTCGGTTTTTCGTTTCGCATCTCAACTCGCGTCAAAACAAAACGCGAGTTTTGAAAATCGATAGCGACCGAAGGTCGCGATCATAGGCGGCTTGACCGCCGCATGAAAACCGACTCGCTAATCCGAATCGCAATGCGAGCCGCGTCACCTTTCGACAAATCCAACAGCGCTGCGAGTCACGCTAATGACTCTCCACGCCATTGAAATTGTCGAAAGCTGCCTCAACTTTTTCGCCGGCGTTGCGAAAAACGATTCGACAAGTCGAATGTTTGCGCCGCCCGCGGCGCAAACCCGCTGCGCGGCGATGCAAATACTCGGCATCCCTCGCATTCGCATCACCGCTTCGCTCTCGCTACAGCGAATTTCTAACACTCAGCATCCTTCGCGTTAAAAATTCGCTTCCGCTCACGGTCTTCACGCAGTTACAACGCCGCGAGGCCTCTCGCTTGGAATGAGGCCTCTCATTCCACGTCTACACTGCGTTTCGCCCAATCACCGTTCCGGAGATTGCAAGATGTACGTACATCATGATAACCGGGTCCGTAGTCCCTGTTATCATGATTTACGAATCTTGCTTTTCTCCTGTCACGGAGAAAAGGGAAAGGGTGAACTGCAGCACGCTTTTTGCGGGTTGGTTTCACTCTTTCTAAAAAATTAGGCAACCATAGCAAGAGGTGACGGATGCCAATCCTCAGTTTCTTGCTTACTTTTCCGGAGGCCACTCCGGAGAAAGTAGAAAAATGGCACGAAATGAATTCGTAAAGGCTCGCGTTTCTCCTGAAGAGAAAGAGATCTATCAACAACTTTGCGAACAAGCTGGTTGTACGGAAGCTGAGTTGATTCGATCTGTGCTGATTCATCGGGAAATCTCACTTGATGATCTCGATGATGAAATGCAAGTTCTCGATCGGAAGAAAAAGGCCCTCCATAAGCAACAGGAGGATTACAGGAGAGCACAGGCATCGCGTGAAACCGATGAACGTGGCGAGCCGATTTCTGAAAAAAGAAGTGTTCCGTTCCAAGTAATGCTCACTGCTCCAGAAAAAAAGGCAATTGAGCAGCGTGCAGCGGCGCTCGGCATTTCTGCAAGCGAACTGGTTCGTCGCAGCGCAATTTACGGAAAGATCGAATCATTCAATTTTGACATCGCGGAAGTTGAAAAACTCCATCATGAGTTATTGAAGGAAGGAACAAACCTCAATCAGCTGATGTATTTTGTGAATGCTCAAGGCCTTCCCGCGTACAACGAGAAAGCTGTTTTCCGAACGCTTGAAAAGGTTTACCAAAATGCTCGAAAGGTCGACCGGTTCATCGAGGAATTAGAGAAGCGTTATCACGTCGACTATATTCCAAGCGATTATTTGGCAGATGAACCTGACAACAGAAATCTTTAAGTCGGAACGCAGCTGGATCAGCTTTGCAATTGAGTGCAATTACTCGTCTGGTTAATTCCAATATTTCAAAAAACGTCTTTCGGAAAAGAAAGGATGATTTTATATATCTGAGAACGTTCAGTTATAACTACTCCGCAAAATCGAAAAGGGTCGAACCGAAGTGTCTGGCCGGACGCCAATTGTCCGGGAACTGCTTCGTTTCGACCCTCTTCTACTTTACTTCCATGGCCATGCAGCGGTCTAGTACTCCTTGACCGGATGTTTCTTACCGAAACCACCGTCGATGCCGAAGTGGCAGAGCATGTCGATGGCGCGAAGATGCTCGTCGATGGCAGTTGCAATCTGGGCGTCGATCTCGCTGTCATGGTCGTCAAGGGTGCGGACCGCACTGTCTGCGACCATGAAGGCCTTGATGGTTTGGTTGAACTGAGCCTTGAAAGCATCAACCTTCTCAACGGCGGCAGCTCGATCTGCCATCTCGCGTTCGAGTCGTTGAACGATTTCCTGTGCGTCGCTCATGGCTATTCCTTTCCTCGCGGGTGTTTTACTTAATATATCGCCCCGTGCGGACACGATTCTCACCTAAGGCATAGCGGTGGCGTATGTTCACAAACCCGCAGGTAAACGGCTCAACAGGATTCGATTTACGAGGCGATTAGACCAAGGGTGGTGCGGATACTCGCACCACCTCTTTTTCGATCCTTAAAACGCATCTGGTGAGGTCGATTTTTCGGCAATGACGCCGCTCACCGCGAACGGTCTGTTTGGCATGGAGAACGGCCCTAATCGGCTTTCATCGCCATATGAATGACGTTGTCCATCGGGAAACGAACGCCGTCATCGTTGGCCAAAGCCTCGTCGTAGGTTTCTTTGTCCGCCATGTTCTCCGCTTTCTCAAGCGCAGCTCTTCTCACGAACTCGGAAAAGGTCATGCTTGAGTTGTCCGCGTGAGCCTGAATCAAGGCCATTTCGTTCTCGTCGAACATGACCGCAATCTCGCACTTTGCCATGATTGTTCCAATCAATGTCGGCACCGGACTTTACTGGTACACATCTTATTGTTCATATTCAAAGTCTCAAGATGTATGGTCATGAGTCAACGAGGATAGCCAGACAGCCATTCTAGTAGCGACCCATCAGAAAATCGACGGCGGAGATGATCCTGATGCCATCGATGTCGGTCGGATGACCGCCGCGTCTGACAACAAGGACCTTCTCATATCCGGCCGCGGTCTTTTCCAGAGATTTCAATTCAAGGGGCCGCAGTTCACGTTCCCTCGTGGCTTCCACGTCGATGGACTCCGTTACTTGGATAAACTTGCGGTCGGAACCGTCCCCGATGGCAACAAAGTCGATCTCACCGCCGCGTAAGTGACCCGTGAAAACTCGGTAGCCATCGAAGACGAGGCGGTTATACACGGCATTTTCGAGGATCCGTCCGGAATCGCTACCCCGATAGCCGTCGAGGAAGGACCGGATACCGAGATCCTCGATGTAGTACTTGCCGCCGGTCTTCAGGACGTCGCGACCCTTGATGTCGAATCTGCGCACATGGGAGAAGATATAGGTCTCCTCGAGGGCGGCCATGTAGGCACTGATAGAATTCCTCGAGATCTTCGTTCCCTCGTCGTTGAGCGTACCGACTATTTTGTTCGTGGATGTCAGGTTCGAGATGTTATCCGAAAGATAGGCGCTGACGCGGTTGAGCAAATCGGCATCCGTCACGGTATACCGGCCCCTTCGGGCGTCTCTTGCCAAGATGTCACGGCTGATGATCGTTCGGTAGGTGCTCAGGATATAGTCTTTCATCACCGGCTCGGGCAGCTCCGAAACAGCCAGATACGGCAGGCCGCCGAACTTCATGTAGTCATCGAGAAGATCATCGAGGGGAATGATTTTCTCTTGATTGAAAACGGCGAAACCTTTGGTGATATCAGTCGGTCCATGGAAGTCGACATACTCAGAGAACGAGAGCGGGTGCATCGTGATTTCTACGTATCTTCCAGAGATCAACGTTGCTATTTCGCTTGAGAGGAGGAATGCGTTCGATCCCGTGACGTAGATGTCGCAGTCACGGTCAACGCGGAGGGCGTTGATGGTCCTTTCCCATCCGATGACTTCTTGAAGTTCATCAAAGAATATATAGCAGCGTCCTTGCTCTGGCATGCGGTCGACAACGTATCTATACAGCTCTCTCCAATCGCGCATACCTTCCAGGTCGAACGACTCCATTTTGAAAGTAAGAAGTCGCTCGGCCGGAATTCCCTCGTCGGCAAGATAGGAGCGCATCATGTCTAGAAGCGTTGATTTTCCGCATCGCCGCATGCCGGTGACGATCTTTATGACGTCAGTGTCCCTTAGAGCGATCAGCTTGTCTAAATATCGATTTCGCGCAATTGCTTTCATCTCGTCTACCCTCACTTAATGCAAGTTTGGTCTACATCGTAGACAGAACTTGTAAATTATGCAAGTTTGGTCTACATCGTAGACAGAACTTGCAGTTGAGCATTTCCAAGGTATCCCAAAACGTATGCCGCGCGGCACTCGAAAACCGAACCCTCGATGCCGTGAACAGCGAGTGCCAAAACCCAGTGTCAAAACCTCCACTTGCATTCCCATGAGAAAATCAAAAGACAAGGCAGGAGGCTGAAAATGACCAGATACGGATACGCTCGCGTGAGCACGAAGGATCAGAAGCTAGATAGGCAAATCGAGGCGTTGGTCAACGCCGGCGTGCCCTATGGCCATATCTACAAAGACAAGGTCACAGGTGCCAAGGACGGTGACCGAACTCAGCAGAAGCGTCTGTTCAAGAAGATGAAGGCCGGCGATGAAGTGGTAGTCGAGTCCTGGGAGCGCCTAACCAGATCGACCAGGCAATTGCTGAACTATGACCTTATGTTCCGAAATCTCGGCGTGAAGCTAACCTCTTTGAAACAGCCGGTCGACCTCGATACCGCCTTCGGCCGATTCGTCCTCGGTACCCACGCCTGTACAGCCGAGCTTGAGCGCGATCTGATCAAGCAGCGCCAGGCCGAGGGCATCGCCGTCAAGCGAAGCCGCGGCGGCAGCGTCGGGGGCCGCCCGCGCATTGCAGACGTCAAGGCCGACGCCGCCGTGAAGCTCTACCTCGCTCGCGAGACACCTATCCCAGACATCTGCACCGCCACAGGTATCTCTAAATCGACTTTGTACCGCATCCTCCGTGAACGCGGATTGGTGGGCGTCAGGAAATGAGCCCGTCCATCGTTTCGCGATCTGTCAATAAGCTCGAGTGCAGCGGCGTTACTATATAAGAGTGCGGTATTTCTCCAACTGAAACCCTGCGTGAACGTATGACCTGAGACGCCTTTTTAGAACTCACCGATCGCAGGATGACTACAAATCAACAGCGGCCGTGCAGTGTCCCCAGCCGTATGGCATGGCGAAGCCATGCCCTTTGTTGATTGGAGTGCCGCACCATGGCAGACAATCCGAGCGAAAAGAAAATCAGCGAGACATCCGGCGTGAAGGCCGTCCTCGATGAGGCTGCCGAGCGGATCGAGGCGACGTGGCGGGAGAAGCTGCTGCGCGAGACGGGCGACCTCAGAACCGAGAACGCGTTGCTCAGGGCCCAGCTCGACGAATTCAACCGCAAGCTCGTCGAGGCGAGAGACCGGAACGAAAGACTTGAGGCCGACTGCAATGAGCGGGTCGCCTTTATCGAGGAGAAGTTTGAACTCGATACCGCGAGCCTCGAGCTCGAGAACAACGAGCTTCATGCCGCGAGCGTCAGATACCTCGCCGATGCCAGGGAGCTCGACAGGCAGGTCGTCCAGCTCCATGCCGAGGCCGTGGCCATGGTCGATGAGATCGAGCGCCTGCGCGGCGAGCGTGACGCCGCGCTGAAAGCCCAAGCCGAGTTGAACGACGCACTCCTGGCCCAGCGCGACCTGATGGCCGAGGTCGCCGCCCTCAAGGACCGCCTCGCCGCCTCCGAGCAGCGTGCGGCCGTGGCCGAGGCCAAGATCGAGGTCATGACCCAGATGAAGGGCGAGTAGGCCGCATAGCATCTAATTTTCTAGAAACTCTCTAGAGCATTTCTAGGGGGTTTCTAGAACTGAAAACCGGGCGCAGCACTTTCGATCGGCACGATGTCTCGGTAGATAAGGCGATGCTTGGCGTCGCACCATTTGTCGCCGTGGTAGTGGCCGAAGAACCAGGCTCGGTAGCCGAGCCGGTCGTCGAGCTCGGCAAGGAATCGCTGAAGTCGGTCGCCCCGATACTCGCGTCCGCGCTCCCGGCACAACCCCTCAGCAAGGGCAGCAGGAGCCTCGTGACTCACCACGTAGTCGACCCTCCAGCCTACGCGGTTGAGCGAGGCGCGGCAATGGTCCATCTCCTCCTCACTCGGCATTTCCTCTGGCCACCAGCTCCTCCCCTCCCTGCGATACTGCCTGTCGTTGCTCGCGGCGCCGCCCATGGTGAGAACCGTGGCTCCCGCGATGTCGAACACCTCTCCGCGCATGAGGTGCAGCACGTGCGGTCGCGCCTCATGGACGAGCCCACCGTTCCACTCCCGTACCGGCAGATTGGCCAAGGCGTGGTGGTTCTCGTGGTTGCCGTCTACGAAACACGTGGTCTACGGCTTCGATTCGAACCAGTCGAGCCAGTATTTCTCGGCGTTTGATCCATCCCAGACAAAGCCGAAGTCGCCGGCCACGATCACCGCGTCATCGCGCGTCAGGGTCCGGCCCAGCGGCCAAGACCTGAAGGCGAACCTGCTGGCCCCGTACTCGGCCCTGCCGTGCACGTCTCCTGTCACATAGACAGCCATCAGTACGCACCCCACGGCAGGAGTTTGTCCCCGAGCCTCACGATCCGGTCGTACAGCACGGTATGACGTTCGTCCGGGTTGCCGTCTCGGTGAAAATGGCCGTAATACCAGCGCTTGTAGTCCAGGCGATTCTCGAGCTCGTCGAGGAATTCGGTCAGCCGGTCCACATCAGGGCGTTCCCAGCCTGGGTCCGGGTAGAGCGTCGGCGAGAGCATGCGCGTCGAGCAGGTATGGGTGATGGCGCAGTCGACCTTCCAGGCGACCTCGTCGAGCCTTGCCCATGCGGCATCGAAATCGCGCTCGTCCGGCAGCTCCTGCGGCCACCACGAGCTGTACGGGATGCGGTACGCCCTGTCGACGCTCGTCGCCCCGCCCATGGTGAAGACCGTCTTCCCGTCGAGGTCGAAGACCTCCCCGCGCATGAGGCGGCGGATGGACGAAGTATCCGACAGGCGCTGCGTCAGCCCGCCGTGCCACGGCTCCATGGGGCGCTCCGCCCAATGGTCGAAGCGTTCGTGGTTGCCGTCGACGAACAGCACCGTGTATGGGCGCGACTCCAGCCAAGCGATATCGGCGCATTCCTCGGCAGAGAAGTCCCACGGAAAGCCAAAGTCGCCGGCGACAATCAGATAGTCGTCGCTCGTCAGGCCATCCCCAAGCTCCCAGTCGCGGAGCTTTTGCATGTCGAGTCCACCGTGGATGTCGCCTGTCACATAGACTGTCATCGGATCACCTCTTTCCGCTTGTACGCCGCCAGCTCACGCTCGACCTGCCTGTCGCCGGTCTCGTTGACCCACCAGGGCCATTTCACCCGGCCGCATGGCTCTTCCGCTCCGGCAAACCAATTCCTCAGCTCGTCGAGGCTCACCGGGGAGTGCCCGTTGGCATCGCAACCGACGTCGTAGCGCAGGAGCCCCTGCTTGCGGTTGAACTCGTTGTACGCGCCTCCGCTGCTGTGGATGTGCCCGTGGAGGTGCCACGATCCGTGGTTCATGCCCTGCCAGTCGGCCATGGGGTAATGGCTCAGGACGATCTTCTGCCCGTCGATCTTGAGCACGCAGATCGGCGGCTCCACGGTGAACGCGCCGGCGACTGCCGGCTGGGTCCAGTCCTTGTCGTGGTTTCCCGGGACGAGGTGGATACGTCTGCAGGCAATTCGCTTGCGCAGCTCATAGGCGTCCTGGGCGGTCATCTTGAATGAGAAATCCCCCAGGATGTAGAGCTCGTCATCCACGGCGACCCTGCCGTTGATGTTGTCGACGATGGCATCGTTCATCTGCCAAATCGTCTCCCACGGCCGGTCCGTGAACTTCAGGACGTTCTCGTGCCCGAAGTGCGTGTCACTGGTGAACCAGATCATTCCATTGTCTCCTTGTCGCTAAATACCGTTCTCCTTTGCGCAATTGAGGAGACGTATTTTGAGCGACATGAGGCGTTCGAACCCCATGTTCTGTGCTCCAATCTGCCGGATTGTTCCAGCTAAAACTTTAAAACCTCGTGCGGGCAGAAACCGTGTCCCGTTTGTGGGGTCATAGTATAGGCACTGTTAGAACTAATAGCCCAAATCCGTTGCCAACTGGCCACTATTGGCAACTATTAGGCCTTTTAGACAGCCGAACTGACTAATAGCCGCTATTTGTTGGGCCGTTTTGCAACCACGAGCGCTGCCGTGGATTCTTGATACGGCGCATCGACAACAGCAATGTCAAGCGGGTAGAATGGTGCCGACGGCAGCCCAAGTTGTAGCGAGCTGGGCAGAGCCGTTGCGTTAGAAAGTTAGGTCATCGTCTTAACGACGGTGGCCTTTCTTTTTGGGCTTCGAACCCTGCTTGAGTGCCTTGGAAAGGCCGACAAGGGCCGTGAGGAGCGAGACCAGGGCGGTCAGGAGCTTCACGAACTCGGTGAAATCGGTCATGGGCATCACCTCCCATCGGATGGAGGGCTCTGCCCGGCACAAGGGCTGCCGACAGCGCTGCTGATTCTAGCAGAGCGTCATTCTTCTTCGATCAATCCGTGCTCCACTCCCTCGCCGGAATCCAGTCTTTCCGCAGCTCGACGAAGGTGTTCTTGATTCCCGCGACCCCAAAACGAATCGTATTCGCGCTCGTCACGGGCCTTGAGCTTGCCCCTGGCCCTCTCGACGATCTTGCCAATCACTTGCCGCCGAACCTCCTCCTTAACTTCCTCGCCGATCTCCCCAAATTCCAACGCCGGCCCGTTCTTGCTCACCGGTCCGTACATGCTCGGCCCCCCTGCTCGCGACCTGTTTTCCAGCCAAGACCGTACTCGCTATTGCTTCTAATAGCCTGAACAGCTCTTCGTCCGGCCACTATTAACAACTATTAGTCCAAATCCTCCAGCCCAGCAGCCAATAACCACCATTAGCCCGGCTAAACGATCAAAACAAATCGCCCGGTGCACAGAATCTGAACAGTCACGAGACGCGTTAAACTCAACATGCGCGGCCTGTCCCGCGTGGACAGTTACAGGGCCGGCAGCGTCGCCGGCCCTGTTGCCATTCAATCAGCTGCATAATATACAGGCAGATCTCCCGAGTATTCCCGTCGCCCTAATGCGTTGCCATTCAAAGCAACGATCTGCTGCCAACGGCTCCTTAGAGGAGCCGGATAAGATCATCGAGTATGCATCGACGCAAATATCTAAGATCGTCGACGAACTAGCGAATGCCATCACCAGTGAGCCCTAAATCTAGAACCCCTCTAAAAACCTTCTAGAGGGGTTCTAGATTTATCAGAAGTTGATTCATGCAACGTTGCAGCAGTCCACCATTTCATTTGAATCGTTCGCCGCCCCTATGCCCTTTTCGGCAATTTACTGTGCCCCTTTTGACACCTTTTGTCTGCTATGGGTTATCTCAACCCATAGGGGCCACTAAAAAACGACAGTTTCTGTTTGCGGCACAGGGAACCATGTACAGTGGTACTAGAGTACAAACCGTTTACCTGTGATTGTTTACACTTTCGTATATTGTGATATCATGCCACTCAAGATATGCGAAAGGAGGCTAAAAGTATGGCGCAGAGCAACGACAAGCCGATGACCAAACGGATGATGTTGACCCTGCCGACGGTGCTCTACTCAAAGTTGGATAAGATTTCTCGCGAAATTGGTATTAGTAAATCGGCGTACGTGATCCTGGCACTTCAGGCGTATATTTCAAACCACGAAGACCAATACCGCCAGATTTAGTTTAGATATGAAAAAAGTCCCCACGCCGGCAAGCAAGAGGGACTTCTTTCAAATTCATAAATTGGCTATTCAGCCTGTTGTTGTCTGCATTTTAGCACGTAAAGGCGTGCTGTGGACACTTCTGTTGCCGTAATACCAAAATATTATGGTCACGCTCGACAACTGGGTTGGATGGCCTCGCACCGGAGGCATCAACTAATGAGCGAAAATAAGGCAATGCCTTGGGACAAGGGGAAGCAACAACCGTCGCTCCTCGATGGACCCTTGTCCGAGGAAGAGAAAAAGGCAGTTCAAGACGTTCGGGAACGTGAAGAGGCGCTGGCCGAGCTCTTGGACGACGTGCCGCGCAAGACTATGCGAGCCTTTGACTATGTCACAGGCAGCATTGCTGAGCGCAAGGTCCTCGATCTGATCTACACGTTGCAGTTAAAGAGCGGGCCGAACCCGGTTCTTCACGGAAAAGAGGTCTCCAAGGGCCTGTTCATGACTCAGGGGGAGATAGGCGATAACGTCGACCTGCAGCAACCAGCTGTCGCACGTGCCATCAGAGGCTTGAAGAGCAAGAGCCTAATCACAGTCGATGGCGACGGTATCTACGTCGTCAACATGCCGGCGGTGAGGCGCGTTGCCAAGGAAAATGGCTGGAAAAGTAAGCGAAAAAAGAAGAAAACTCCAGATGAGAAATAGAAAAAGGGTCCTGGATCAGCACGCATCTGGGACCCTTTTTGGTTCGTGAGAGAGAGGGGGGGGTATCAATAAAGGTTTATAACGAATCGTTATACCTATAACAGATTGTTATATAACGAATCGTTATACCTATAACAGATTGTTATATAACGAATCGTTATACCTATAACAGATTGTTATAAATCACGGGTATTGGTTAGAGGGCAGAGGGTTTGTTTTATAACGAATTGTTATATAGGCCTATAACACTTTGTTATACTTATAACGAATCGTTATATAAAACAGCTGATTTTATTGATACCCACCCGTCTAGTTATAACGATTCGTTATATTCCGTATAACACTTTGTTATAAAAATTATAACGAATCGTTATAATTGCACTTTTTGAATAATCGCAGCTAGATGCGCAATTCCCTATAACGATTCGTTATAAACCAATTAAATAAAAAAGTTAAGAAAATAATACTTAAACAGATCTCCGGTCGCCTTCGGCTCCCTGCGCGGCCTATCGGCCTTGCCCTCCGCTCACTACGTTCGCTCCGCGTCGGCTTTACCTCCTTGGCGCTCGCTGCGCTCGCACTCCGGTCGCTCACGCTCCCTGCGCGTCGGCTACGCCTCCTTGCCCTCCGTTCGGCTACGCCTCCCTCCGCGTCGCTGTCGCTCCTTGACATGGCCTATCGGCCAAAAGTGTGGGGGCTAACGCCCCAACTCCCCGACTACGCTGCTGTCAGCCTACAACGCCGGCCTCGCTTCGCTCACCGGCCGATTGCCTGCACGTGGCTGTAACCCTACAATTCGGCAATGACCGCCGAATCCGTTTTCCGGTTGATCTGGATACCGACATTTATTTGGTCAACCTTACACCGAATACCGCTAGAAGATCACAGAATCGAATATAAGACGTCCTATTGGTGGGGTTCGACCGTTTTCTCATTGCTATATAAAACATGGTCTTAAATCGGCTCTCAGTGGCCCATATAAAAGGAAACGGGCACCTGACGGTACCCGTGATCCCGATTAGATTTCCTTTTCGGCCAAATAGCGATCGAAAAGCTCCCGAGCGATATCGGAAACAGACTTGTCTTCCTCAAGGGCGACCTGCTTCAATCGCTTGCGATAGCTCTCGGGAACGTAGACAGACAACTGTACAAGCCTCTCAGATGCCCCTTCAGCGCCCTTTTTGGGGCGCCCGGCTTTCCGTACCTGTGGAGCCGGTTTCTGGGGCTCGGATGCGCTTTCAACGATTTTCTGCTGCCTCTCCTCGGCGGCCTCCGCGGCCTTGTCGAAGTACGAGGTCGATTTCTTGAACTTGCTTGCCATTACAGGACCTCCTCGATCTCGTCCAAGATGCTCTCGATTGCCTGGGCGGCCTTACCATTCTTGGCGATCTCATACACGGGCTTTCCCAGCGCCGCGCCCTGCTTGAAGGCCGCCGCGGTCGGTACGGTGCCCAGCACGGGAAGGTCGTCGGCCTCGAGCAGTTCGAGGAACTGTCTGTCCACGGTCTGGTTGCCGGCGAAGTTGTTGACGATGATTGCGAACGACAAGTCGGGATTGGCCTCGGTGATGACCTTGATCGTTCGCTTCATGGGCTTCAGGCCCAGCGTTCCGGGCTGCACCGGGATAATCGCGATATCCGCATTCTTGGCGTACTCGGCGGTGTCGTCGCTCAGGAAGCCCGGCGTGTCGATGACGTTCACGGCGTCCTCGTCGTCGAGCAGCCCCTTCTCGTGGTTCGCGCCGCCCTGCGGGTCCAGGTTGCCGAAGCCGACCTTGTGGCCGCGGCGCTCGAGGCCCCAGGCGATCTCGTCGGCGAACGTCGTCTTGCCGACGCCGCCCTTCTGGTTGACTAGCAGGATGTTCGTCGCCATGTTCTCCCCTTTCTGAATAGCGTAGTCATATATTAGCATATTAACATGTGACTACATTAAGTAATTCTAAGACGCAGATAGAAATACGTGAGCATGTTAAGTAATTAGTATAGTACTACGTTAACGTGCTCATGGCTGTGGGTTGGTTTAACCTACAGTTATCAGATACGGTTACAAGGCCGCTGATTGCGAGACGGAGACCCTTTCGACCGCCGACGCGGCGAGTGGGAACGCAAGGGTAAAAACGCATCGTCGCTGAACCAGTGAGTCAGTATTCTTTAGTTAGATGATGGATATTGAAATTAATTAGCGAGATAATGTGCATATCTCATAATGTATGCGTTGCACCATGAGAGAGGGGCCTGTCATGAGCTGGAAACCGAGAAAATGCGTTATCGCCGGTCTCGTGACAACCGGTCCTGGCGGCGGCTTGTTTGCAACCGCAATGACATCGTACCGACTTTTCACGTACATGTTCTAAAAGGCGGTTGCCATGCTGTCGCAAAATCAATCGAGATACTTGGCCACAATCGGCTTTGCCCTGCTTGCATTACTCTTTGCTAGCGACCTTTTGCTGAAACCGCCCAAGGAACTCGTTTCGCTTGCCATAGCCTGCATTTCCGCCCTTTACTTTACGGCAACCCTATTCGTCGGACTAAAGGAGAGGAAAAAAGGCGCAGTCGCTGCATCTGCCGTAGGCGTGATCATAGCCATTGCCTCATTCTTTATCTGACACATTGGTGATCTAGGGGCGATATCGTAGGAATACGACCGGGAGAGCCGGGACCATAGGCTCCGGTAAGAACCTTCGCCGTGCCCCACGCATCGAGCCCGATGATTTCCCCGCCGGCCGCCCCGACGGCCACGGCCTCCGCGCGATCTCATCGTCCGTGAGGCGGATGGGTGTGACGCTGCCGGCGTCCATCCGCCTCACGACCTCATCCCACTCATCGCGCCAGCCCGGCTTGAGCCATTTGATGACGATCGGACGCGAGACGCCAAGGACGCACGGGCGCTGCTCGAGCTCTAATACATGAGGTCCCAGATTGTAATACGTGAACATATGACTACATTAACATGGTCATGTATTACCGAACGTTATATGCTGAGCTGGATCCGCCCGTCTGTTATCTTGGCTGCTGACCGCTGAGAACATGGCCGCCGTCATCGGCAAGGATGGCGTGGAGACTGAGATTCAGGTGGGGCAGATGCGCCAAACACTGGGCAAGCCTGGCTTCGATTGGCTGTTTAATAAGCACTAACGGTTGAGTTATTGCATCATAATCGCAGCTGTAAATAGGTGACCATATGACCATGCTAACATGTGCGCACAGTCATATGGTCACAGTTGTAAATCGGTTTAATCTGTGGACCTTAAGCTGAAGCTGCCTCAACGAACCATGGCTTGCGAGATGAAAAAGGGGAATCCCTTTTGCAGGATTCCCCTTTCCGAGTCGTTATGCGATTCGTCCTTACATCTGCTCGCGGCGTTTCTTCCGATCGAGGAATACGCCGGTCGCCACGAGGACGGTGCCGCCGATGACGAACGTCTCCCCGATGAGGCCCGCGCGGTCGCCGGTCTGGGCGAGGCTACCGGACTGGGCGGTCTCCGTGCCGGCGAGGTGCTTCGGGGTGTATGCCGCCTGCTGCTTTGCGGCCTCCTCTGCCTCCTGTCGTGCGATCTCATCGGAAAGCTTCTGCTCCGCCGCGATGCGGTCGGACTTCGCCTGCTCGTAGGCGGCGAGTGCCGCATCATAGCCGGACTGGAGCCCGTCCACCGCGGCCTGCTTCTCATCCAGGATTGCCTTTGCGGGCGCGACCTTGGCACGTGCCTCGACTGCTGCGGCGAAAAGCGCGTTGAGGGCGTCATCCGCGTTCGCGTCATGGCCGGAAGCGATCGCTGCGCCGGCATCGATGGAGTTCAGCTTCGACAGCTTGGCGTCTGCCTGCGCCTTCGCCTGTTCGGCGGCGGAGACTAGGGACTCGGCGGCGATGGTATCCGCCTTCGCGGCATCGAGGGCGGCCTTGGTGTCATTGACGGCCTTTACTGCATCCTGCTCGCGCTGCTGTGCCTCTGCGAGCTTCGCGGCAAGGCCGGTGAGGATGTCGAGGTTCGACTGTGCGTCCTCGAGATCGGTCTGGGAGCCGGTAAGCCTGTCGGCGGCAACGCCGGTATCCGCCTCTGCGGCATCGACGGCACGCTGGGCATCCGCGAGGGCGCGTGCGGTGGCGTCTGCCTTTTGCTCGGCGGCGGCGAGGACGGTCGCCTTCTCGACCTGATCGGCTGCCGCTGCGTCATGGACGCTCTTTGCTGTATCGAGCGCCTTCTTGGCGTCGGCGACGTCCTGGAAGAACTTCGCGAGATCGGCGTTCGCATCCATGACGTCCTGCTGCTTAGCAGCGGTGTCCGCCTTGGCGGAATCCAACTTAGACTGTGCGGTCGTTACGGCTGCGTTGGCAGCATCAAAGGCGACCTGCTTCTGCTGGACGGTCGACTTTGCCGTATCGACTGCCGCGTTGGCGGCATCGAGGTCCGATTTCGCCGCATCAAGCTCGGTCTGAGCATCCGTGACGCCCTGCTGCTTGGCGGCGACATCAGCCTTGGTGGCATCGACGGCACGCTGGGCATCGGCAACACCCTGCTTCGCGGCATCGACACCTGCCTGTGCGGAATCCGCTGCGACCTGCTTCTGCTGGGCGGTTGCGGCGGCGTCGGTGGCTGCCTGCTGCTTGGCTGCGAGATCGGCCTTGGCTTCGTCGAGTGCGCTCTTGGCGTTCTTCAGGCCGTTGATGTAGGAGGTCAGCTTCTGCTCGTACTCGTCGACGGAGATGGGGTTCATGTTCCAACCGGAGCCGGACCAGCCGGAGATCTCTGCGGTGTAGCACTGTGTCTGAAGCCCGGACATGGTGCCCTTGGTGCAGGTTGCCATTCCCATAACGGCGAGTTCGGGATTGATGATGTTCATGTAATGGCCGACGGTGCCGCTACTGCCGTTCTCCCAGTGGCAGTTGTCTGCAATCCAATGGTTGATTGCGACACCGTTCTTTGCATAGAAATCATAGGCATCCTTGCCTACAAGACCGGTGACTCCATAAAGGGCCTCCGTTGCCTTGTCGAAAAAGCCCTTCTCCTGCTCGATCCACTGCCCACTCGGATCGATTCCGTAATTCCATGCCAGGTTTTCGGCAAAATCATATTGACGGGCATGATCGAGCACGGTGTCGCTGTAGTTGGCATCTGCAATCGCACCGGCGATGAGCTTGTAGGTGACATGGAGCTCGGACAGGCCGACCGACTTGCGGTAGTCGTTGACGGACTTCATCCACCTGATCGCATTGAGCATATTGTCAAGAGACGTGGCGTCCTTGGAGTTGCCGACTTCGGTCTTTCCGGCATATTTGGCGTTCAGGATGATGTTGGCTGCATCTTCGACACCCATGGCACGGAAGAAGCCGATGGCTCCCTGCTTGAGTTGCGCGTCGGCGGAATTGAGTTTCGCCTGTGCCTCGTCGACCTTCTGCTGGGCGGCGGTCACGGCCGCATCAGCGGTATCCTTTGCGGTCTTGGCGTTCGCAAGCTCTTCGTCTGCGGCTGCCTTGGCGGACTCGGCGTCCTTGACGGCCTGCTTCGCGGCATCCAGCTTGGCGATGGCACCGGCGTTCGCCTGCTTGGCCGCATCGAGGTCGGCGTTGGCGGCATCGAGTTTGAATTGGGCGTCGTTCACGCCGGACGAGGCATCGAGTGCGGATTGCTGCTTCGCGGAGAGGGACGCCTGGGCATCATTTAGCTCGCTCTGTGCCGTCGCTGCGGCGGATTGCGCCTGCTCGAGCTCGGACTCGCACTGGGACTGCACCGCTCGTGCGGCAGCGAGGGTTGCCTCTGCGTCCGCGACCTTCTGCTTCGCGGCTTCGTACTCAGGACCGCTGGCGCCTGCCTCCGCTGCGGCGAGGTCGGCTTTCGTTCGCTCGTAGGCGGCACTGGCGGCTGCGGCCTTCGCATCCGCCGTGTCCTTGTTCTGCTGGGCTGCGGCGAGGACGGTATCTGCGGAATCCTTTGCAGACTGGGCCGCGACCAGCTTGGACTGGGCATCTGCAAGCGTCGCGTTGGCGCGGTCGAGCTCGGTCTGTGCCCTGTCCACGGCATCTTGGGCGTCGCGCACGGCCTGCTCGGCGGCACTGATTGCCTCCGGGGTGGCGCTTACGGCATCGGCCTTGGCTTTATCGAGGGCATCTTGAGCGTCCTGGGCCGCCTTGAGGGCGGACTGGTACGCTTCGTCCTTCTTGGATGCATCCGCCTTGGCGTCTGCGAGACCCGCCTTCGCCTGCTCGAGGTCCTTGCCGGCGGCATCGGCGGCGTCCTTGCCCTCTGCGACCTGACGGGCGTACTCGTCCATCGCCGCACGGTCGGCTGCCGTGCCGGCGCTGACCGCCGAATCATAGGATGCCTTGGCCTGGTCGCGGGCGGAAGCCGCCTCGTTGTAGGGGCCGGCGACCTCATCGTAGGATGCCTTGGCGGCGTCCTCCTTCGCCTTCGCCTCGTCGACTGCCTTCTGCAGGTCCGCGATGGTCTGTGCGGCGGATTTCGCACCGGTACCGGATGCCGCGCCGGCGTGGGCGGCGATCGGCGACATCACGGCGGGGTGCTGCGTGCCCCCGTCACCGGTCTGGGCGAATGCCGTGAACGGTGAGATGAGGCTCGATCCGGTCATGGCGGCCATGGTCGCCGCGGTGACGGTCAGACGCGCGATCCCCTTCGGAGTGTGAATCTTTTTGCTTGGCAGTGCGGCGAAGTGATCGCCACCGGCAGCGAAATGCTTTCCCTGAGTCATTGTGCTGTTCCATTCCTTTTCCGTGCCCTATCCGACTGGGCATCAGAGTGCTTTCCAATAGAGATAATTATGCGCCTTAACTGGGATTGTTGTATATAGTCCGTTGGCTTTTATACAACAATCCATGACTCTTTTTGTCATGGATACGACGCTTCAGAAATCATTCGGCATGAGATGCAAAGAGCTCCGCGCTGGACTCGGGTGCAGTCAGGAGCAGTTCGCCAATTTGATTGAAATGGATCGTTCCTACTACGCGAGCATTGAAGTCGGTCGGCGTAATGTCAGCCTCTCAAATCTCAAGAAGATTGCCGACGGATTTCAAATCACCATTGCTGAACTCATGAGAGGCGTCAGCTAAATTTATCCGTCTCATAGTTCACAGTGGGTCTCGTTGATTAGTGCCTTAAGAAAATGGAAATCGTCCCAACGAGCTATCGTCAATCGTCCCAATAAATTACCGTCAATCGTCCCAATAAGTAATCGTTATTTGTCCCAACGACGCAGATAGACGCTATAATTTCAAATGAATGATTGGAGGGAAAGCCGATGGATAGGTATATAGGACGTTGTGTTGACTGCTTGGTCGAGCGCGACCTTGGCATTTTCGGTGCCGTGCTCATTCAGGGGCCGAAATGGTGTGGAAAGACAACGACAGCTCAGAGATTTGCCGAGTCATCGTTATCTCTCTCCGACCCATCTGGCGGTTTTGCGGCCCTCCAGCTCGCTCGTCTCGATCCGGCCCAGGCAATTGTCGGACCGACCCCGAGGCTTGTCGACGAATGGCAGGAGGAACCGAAGCTATGGGATGCCGTGCGATTCGAATGCGATGCCAGGGGAGGGGAGCCCGGACAGTTCATTCTCACCGGATCTGCGACGCCACGAGCCGAGAACCAGCCGATGCACAGCGGTGTGGGTCGAATCGCCCGTTTGCGGATGGATACCATGACGCTTTTCGAGCTCGGTATTTCGTCGGGAGCGGTCTCGCTTGGTGCGCTGCTCGATGGCGATTCCGTTGCGGCGTCACTCGGATCCATCGCCGGTATCGCCGGTATCGCGGATTTGCTCTGCCGCGGCGGTTGGCCCCAAGCGGTCGGTAAGACAACTGCCGACGCAATGCGGATAGCCGCCGCCTATATTGACGGTGTTTGTGAGTCTGACGTTTCGAGGGCGGATGGAGTGAAACGCGACCCGGTTAAGGTAAGGGCCTTGCTCTCGTCGCTTGCACGCAATGAATCGACTCTTGCCGGCATGAGGTCCATCGAAAGGGATTTGGGCGTTGACGTCTCAAAGAATACGATTACCGGCTACATGGACGCGCTGCGCCGTATCAATATCGTCGACGATGTCCCCGCGTGGCATCCGGCTCTCAGGTCGCCGGTGAAGTTGCGGCAGGGCGCGAAGCGGCACCTTGCGGACTCATCGCTCGCCGTTGCCCTCATCGGTGCGGACCCGGAGTCGTTGTCATCCGATCCGAAGACCCTTGGCTTGCTCTTCGAATCCCTTGTGCTGCACGATCTCAAGGTTTACGCGGCGGCCAGCGATGCGACCGTATCTCACTACCACGACGCTGACGACCTAGAGGTCGACGCGATTGTCCATCGTCGTGACGGCTCGTGGGTTGCCGTTGAGGTTAAGCTCGGGAGCCCCCAAGTCCCAGAGGCAGTGGAAAATCTGCTTCGACTTGAGCGAAAGCTGGTCGATCGCGGGGAGAGGCCGCCTGCGGCGAAACTCATCGTCATCGGGTTTGGTATGCCGGCTCACGTAACTAGCGAAGGCATCGTTGTTGCTCCGGTCGATACGCTCGGAATCTAAATTATTGTTATTTGCATTTCCAGAAATCCTCTATCTAGACGCCTCCTAGAGGATTTCTGGAAACAACCGGTATTTTGATCTGGGCTACGAAAGGTTACGGGTCCAGATTCCGTGCTGCGTGGAGCCGGTGGTCTTGTATCCGTGGCGGTCGATTCACGCCGCAAGCCTGTCCCAGTCGATGCGTTTCCAGTTGCCGCACGGCGCGTGGTTCACGATGAGCCCGCCGGCGACCATGAGCGCGTGGTTGCGTGCCTTGCGCGCCTCGCGCGCGAGCGCCCTCTTCTTGTCCGAAATCTGGACCTCGGCCTGTTTCTTCTTGCATTGAAGCCTGAACCAGGTTCAGTTGACATGGTTAAAAACGAGGGGCGACGCTTTTGCGTCGCCCCTCGTCCCGGCCGGGTTGCTTTAGTTGTACACACGGTAGTTACACTTGAACTGGGTTATGTGTCCATA
>ERZ1034984.1529-NODE-1529-length-21237-cov-8.328156_pt1 | contig 21237 bp, 13 predicted proteins | sample MGYA00520589_ERZ1034984 | MGnify/ENA primary metagenome ERZ1034984 (study PRJEB33766, sample SAMN09781790) | gut metagenome | biome: gut microbiome | host: Homo sapiens | place: Madagascar | study: EMG produced TPA metagenomics assembly of the PRJNA485056 data... | reverse complement strand
CGACGTCCTGGTCGAGTACCAGGCGGCCGACGGCACGTGGACGGCCGACCCCGCCGACGTCGCCGCCACCGACGTGGCCGACTCCCTGACGGTCAGGGTCCGCGCCAGCGTCCCGGGCGTCTACGAGGGCTACGTCTACGCCGAGCAGCTCCTGACTATCATCCCGCGCGTGGTCGAGCTGACCTCCGGCAGCGCCTCCAAGGCCTACGACGGTACCCCGCTCATGAACGACACCGTGGCCGTCACGGGCGAGGTCTGGGCTGACGGCGAGGGCGCGACCTATGGTATGTTCAGCCAGCTGACCAACGCAGGCAAGATTGACAACGAGTTCACCTACACGCTTACTGAGAACACCGATCCTAGCAACTACAGCGTCATGCAGCACCTCGGCACCCTGACCGTGACCCCGGCCAGCATGGGCGACTTCATCCAGCTGACCACGACCGACGTCGAGAAGGTCTACGACGGCACGCCGCTGGCGGCCGGCGAGGCGTCGATCGGCCTGGCAGAGGGTGTGGACGCCGGCCAGCTGCCCGAGGGCTTCCTAGACCAGTTCGCGCTCGAGTACAGCGCGGACGGCACGACGTGGACGGCCGACCCCGCCGACATCACCGCGACGGACGTGGCCGACACCATGAGCGCCGCGCTCGAAAACCCCGTGCAGGTGCGCGTGACTGCCGCGGGCGGCAACTTCGCCGACGAGCTCACCGGCACCGAAGACGTCGCCGTCACCCCGCGGGCCATCGAGGTCACGGCGGGCAGCGCGTCCAAGGTCTACGACGGCGCGCCGCTGACGGACGGCACGTGGTCCGTGACGTCCGAGAACGGGTTCGTCCAGCTTGAGGGCGGCGAGCCCGAGGGCTTCGAGAATGTCTTCGTCGAGGGCTCCCAGACCCTGGTGGGCACCTCCGACAACAACGTCATCGGCTACGAGTTCAACGCGGCCACGGACCCGGGCAACTACGCCGTCAGCACCGTTCCCGGCACCCTGACCGTGACCGACGGCACTGAGAACGATCCCGTTGACCCCGACCTCGTCGTTGTGAAGGCGCATGAGGAAGGTACCTACGGGCTGGGCGAGACGGTGGAGTTCACCATCACCGCCACCAACATCTACGATGACGCCCGCACCATGACGTTCGTCGAGCAGGACGGCGTCGAGATTGCCGGTCAGGCCACCTTTGAGAGCGTCGAGCCCGGCGCGACTGTAAGCACCACTGCACGTTACACCGTCACCGAGGCCGACATCTTGGCCGGCGGCTTTACCAACACCGTCACCGTCAGCTTCGAGGGCGGCAAGGACTTCGAGGGCGACGACGACGTCGTCGTCGACGACCCCGAGACGCGCCTCACCGTGACCAAGGTCACGACGAGCCAGCCTTTCGAGGGCAACGCGTACACGCTCGACGAGACCATCACGTACGAGGTCACCGTTACCAACGACGGCAACCTGACCGTCGAGGGCGTCACGGTCACCGATGAGCTCGCCGGTGCGATTCTGGCTGAGGGCGAGAGCGCTGAGGTTGGCACTCTGGCTCCCGGCGAGTCCGCGACGCTGCACTACAGCTACACCGTGACCGAGGCCGATGTGCTGGCTGGCAAGGTCATGAACGTCGCCACCGCCACCGGTACGTCCACCAACCCCGACGACCCCGAGGTGCCCGTCGATCCTGGCACCACCGAGGATCCCGTCGAGACCCCGCGCCCGAGCCTCTTCGCGGGCAAGACAGCCTCCGATCCGGCTGACGGCAAGGCCTTCCAGCTCGGTGAGAAGATTGCCTACACCGTTGAGGTCATCAACAACGGTAACGTGACCATCACCGGCATTGCGGTTAGCGACAAGCTCGAGGGTGCGACTCTGGATGAGGGTCAGACCGACGAGGCCATCACCCTGGCTCCCGGCGAGTCCGCTACGCTGCGCTACAGCTACACCGTGACCGAGGCCGACCTCGTCGCCGGCAATGTCACAAACGTCGCCACCGCCACCGGCACCGATCCCGAGGGCAACCCCGTGGAGACCGAGGCCACCACGACCGTGACGACCGAGGAAGCCGTAAGCTCGCTCGACGTGGCGAAGGCCATCGTGTCCACGCCCACCGACGGCAAGGCCTACGCCGAGGGCGAGACCGTGAAGTTCGAGGTCACGGTTGCCAACACCGGCAACCAGACGCTCAAGAACGTCAAGGTCGTCGACAAGCTCGAGGGTGCCGTTCTGGCCCAGGGCGAAAGCGACCTGATCGAGAGCCTGGCACCCGGCGCGTCCGCGACGCTGCACTACAGCTACACCATCACGGCTGACGACTTGGGCAAGGAGTTCAAGAACGTGGCAACCGCAACGGCTGAGGACGGCACCACAGACGACGGCGAGACGCCGGTCATTCCGGTGGCACCCAGGTCGCCTGAGCCCAACCCGGACCAGCCTGTGGCCCCCAAGCCCGAGCAGCCCAAGCCCGCCATCCCCAAGACCGCTGACGAGACCCCCAGCGGCATGATGGCGATGCTGGCAAACCTCGGCCTGGCTTCCCTGGCAGCAGGTCTGGCGTGCCTGATCGTCACCCCGCGCAGGCGCGACAACTAGCACGTAAGTAAGGCAAGGGGCACCCTGGCGCAAAGCCGGGGTGCCCGCTTGTACGTCGAGGCCGAAAGGGGGCATCGATCATGAGGGATGTGTACTGGCAGTTTCTAAAGGGGCTTTCGCGCGACGAGGCGATTGAGGTGCGCGACGCGCTTGACTCGATGCTCTCCGGCTCGGATCCCTTTGAGGGCGACGGCTCGTGCAGCCCCACGTGCCCGCACTGCGGCTGCACGTTTGTCGTGCGTAAAGGCCGCGACCGCGCGGGTGCCCAACGTTGGCTCTGCACCCAGTGCCACCGCACCTTTGGCCTCAAGGCCTGTTGCAAGGCGGGGGGTGCCGCCGCCGAGCCATGGGGTGCCCCGTGACTGTCCGACCATCCCCGCCTTTCGGCATGAAAAGCGCCCCCGAGCCCAGCTGCGGACTCGGGGGCGCTTCTGTGTGCGTGCTCTTATATCGAGGCTTAGTCGGCTGCGAGGATCTGGTTGTAGGCGTCGGTGTAGAGCTTCTCCACGTCGGCGTCGAGGCTGTTGAAGACCTCGCAGCGGTTGATGAGCTCCTGGTCGGGGAACACGCCGGGATCCTCGGCGATCTCGGGCTCGATCTCCTTGAGCGCCTCGGTGTTGGGCGTGGCGTACCAGATGTACTCGAAGTTCTTGAGGGCGATGTCGGGGCGGCACATGAAGTCGATCCACTTCTCGGCGTTGGCCTTGTTCTCGGCGTTGGCCGGGATGACCCAGGAGTCGACCCACACGTTGGAGCCCTCGTCGGGTACCACGTAGGCCAGGTCGGGGTTCTCTTCCTTGCAGTAGAGGTACTCGCCGGAGTAGATGCAGCCCAGGATGGCCTCGCCGCCGATCATCTTGTCGCGCACCTGGTCGATGACGTAGGCCTGCACGAGGGGCTTCTGCTCGATGAGCAGGTCGCGGGCCTCGGCGATCTGGTCGGCGTCGGTGGTGTTGAGCGAGTAGCCGAGCTTCTTGAGGCCCACGGCGAGTAGGTCGCGCACCGACTTCTGCATGAGGATCTCGCCCTTGTACTGCTCGTCCCACAGCACATCCCAGCTGGTGGGAGGCTCGACCACGCGCTTCGTGTCGTACAGGATGCCCATGGTGCCCCAGGTGTAGGGCACGCTGAACTTGTTCTCGGGGTCGAACTGCTTGGACGTCTCGATCTGAGCGGCAGCGATGTTCTTGTAGTTGGGGATGTTGTCGAAGTCGATCTCGGCGAGAAGACCGTTCTTGCGCATCTTGTCGATCATGTAGTCGCTGGGGCACACCACGTCGTAGACGGTCTGGCCCTGCTCGATGATGGGGTACATGATCTCGTTGGTCTCAAAGGTGTCGTAGACGACCTCGATGCCGGTCTCCTCCTCAAACAGGGAGACGACGTCCTCGTCGATGTACTCGCCCCAGTTGTACACGTAGAGCTTGCCGGAATCGGCCTTGGTGGAGTCGCCGTCGGTGGAGCTGTTGTCGGCACCGCAGCCGGAAAGGCCGGCGATAGCAGCGGTACCGGCGAGTGCGGCGCCTGCCGCCATGAACTGCCTGCGAGAAATAGCCATGGTTGTTCTCCTTACGCGATTTCGTTGGTGGGGTCGGCCTTGAGCGCCTTGCGCTCCTTGCGCTTGATAGCCTGCTTTTCAATCCAGCCGGGGGCGAAGTTCTGCACGAGCAGAACCACAAGCACGACGACGAAGATGAGGGTGGACAGGGCGTACATGCTCGGCACGATGCCGCGGCGCACCTGCGTGTAGATGAGGGTGGAGAGCGTGTCGACGCCGCGGCCGCGCACGAAGTAGCTGATGACGAAGTCGTCGAGGCTCATCGTGAACGACAGCAGGAAGCCCGCCACAATGCCCGGCATGAGCTCGGGCAGCACGACCTTCACGAACGCCTGGAAGGGGCTGGCGCCCAGGTCCTGCGCCGCCTCGTAGGTTCCCGCCGAGGCCGTCTTGATGCGCGGCATGATGGACAGGATGACGTAGGGGATGCAGAAGGCGATGTGCGCCACCAGGATCGACCCGTAGCCCAGCGAGATGCCGAAGGCGCCGAAGCAGATCATGAGCGACAGGCCCGTGACGATGTCGGCGTTGAGCATGGGGATGTTGTTGAGCGTGAGCCAGAACGTCCTGGTAGAGCGACGCATTGCTTGGATGCCGATGCAGGCCAGAAGGCCGATGACCGTGGCGACCACCGAGGCGATGAGCGCGATGGTGAGCGAGTTGTAGAGCGCGCCCATGATCTTGGGCGAGTCGAACATCTGCGCGTACCAGTCGAGCGTGAAGCCGCCCCATACCGCGCGGCTCTTGGAGGAGTTGAAGCTCAGCACCATGAGCGTGACGATGGGGGCGTACAGGAAGAGCAGGATGAGGCCCAGGTAGAGCTTGGAGCCGAACTTCTTCATGCTAGGCCACCTTCCTGCTCGCCATGTCCGACTTGTCGAAGGCGTTCATGACGGCCATGCTTGCCAGCACGAACACCATGAGCACGATGGACAGGCCCGCGCCGGTGTTCCAGTCGTAGCTGACCGTGAACTGCTGCTCGATGAGGTTGCCGATGAGGGCCACCTTGCCGCCGCCCAGGATGTCGCTGACCACGAAGGTCGTGAGCGAGGGCACGAACACCATGGTGATGCCGCTCACGATGCCCGCGACGCTCTGGGGGATGAGCACGTGGCGCAGCGTGGCCCAGAAGTTCGCGCCCAGGTCGTGCGAGGCGTCGATGATGTCGTCGTCGATCTTGGCGAGGGCGTTGTACAGGGGCAGCACCATGAAGGGCAGGTAGTTGTACACCATGCCGAGAACGACGGCAGCGGGCGTGTTGATGATGCCGATGCCGGGAAGCCCCAGCACGCCGAGCAGGCCGTTGATGACGCCTTCCTTCTCAAGCAGCGACTGCCAGGCGATGGTGCGCAGAAGCGAGTTCATCCACATGGGGAGCACGAAGATGAACACGATGGCACCGGCCGAGCCGTGCTTCATGCCGCGCAGGATGAGCGCCAGCGGGTAGGCCAGCAGGAGGCACACCACGGTGGCCACCACCGACAGCTCGAGGGCAAGCACGAGCGCCTTGAAGTAGATGGGGTTGGTGATGGCCATCACGTTGTCGAGCGTGAAGTTGCCGGCCTTGTCGGTGAAGCCGCGGCTGAACATGAGCGCGAGCGGCACCACGGTGAAGATGACGATCCATGCCATGAAGGGGCCCGCCAGAAGCTCGCGCACGAGGCGCGACTTCGAGACGCGGGGACGCACGGGGCAGGCGAGCGCCGCCGCAGACCCTTCGCCGGCTGGAGGCTCCTTTTTGTCGAGGCTACTCATTGATGAGGGCCTCCTCGTCCTCGGTCTGAGGCTTGTGCATGACCTGGATGTTCTCAGGACGCACGTAGATGCCGACCTCGGTGCCCACGGGTGTCATGTTGGTGGACTGCACGAGCCAGGTGAAGCCGCCGGCTTCCACCTCCATCTCCCAGTGCACGCCCTTGAAGATGATGTGGCTCACGACGCCCTTGATGATGCCGCGCTCCGGCTCGACGTACTCCACGTCCTCGGGGCGGATGACGACGTCGACCGGGCGGTTGGTGCCGAAGCCGGTGTCGACGCACTCCCAGCGCGCGCCGCACAGGGCAACCTGCTTGTCCTGCAGCATGACGGCGTCGATGATGTTGGAGTCGCCCACGAAGCCGGCCACGAACGCGTTGGTGGGCTCGTTGTAGATGTCCTGCGGGGTGCCCATCTGCTGGATGCGGCCCTGGTTCATGACCACGACCGTGTCGGACATGGTGAGGGCCTCCTCCTGGTCGTGCGTGACGAAGATGAAGGAGATGCCCAGCTCGTTCTTGAGGCGGATGAGCTCGTACTGCATGTCTTGGCGCAGCTTGAGGTCGAGTGCGGAGAGCGGCTCGTCAAGCAGGAGGGCGCGAGGCTCGTTGACGATGGCGCGCGCGATGGCGACGCGCTGCTGCTGGCCGCCCGACAGGGAGTTGGGCATGCGAGAGCCAAACCCGTCGAGATCGACGAGCTTGAGCGCGTAGTCCACTTTGTCGGCGATGTATTTCTTACTCTTCTTCGAGATCTTGAGGCCAAAGGCGATGTTCTCGGCCACGGTCATGTGGCTGAAGAGCGAGTATTTCTGGAAGACGGTGTTGAGCGGGCGCTTGTGGGCGGGCAGCGACGTGATGTCCTTGCCTTCGAAGAGGATCTTGCCCGCGTCTGGCTGCTCAAAACCTGCGATGCAACGCAAAAGCGTCGTCTTGCCGCAGCCTGATGGGCCCAGCAAGGTGACGAACTCGTTTTGCTTGATGGATAGGTTGTAGTCGTTGAGAATGGTGTTGCCGTCGAACTCCTTGCAGATGCCTACAAGGTCTACCAGTGGAACTTCCAACTCTCACTCCTCTCGGCCGAGCTTATCGGGAACAATGCGCAACCGCTTATTGTAGGGGTATTGGAGGCTAAACCCAACAGGGAGACGGTCAAATTTTCGTCACCTCAAAGAAAGAAAAGACGCCCCCGAAGGAGCGTCTTTCAAGAGGGGCATATGGGCCGCGTGAGGGCGGTTTTTACTTGGCGGAAGAGGAGCTGTCGGCGGTCTTGTCTCCGGAGGCCGCGTCCTTGTCGGAGGCCGCCTTTTCTTCGGAGGCGTCTTTCTCCTCGGTAGCCGCGTCCTTCTCGGAGGCGTCCTTCTCCTCGGCGGTGGCGTCCGTCTCGGTGGTTGCCTTCTCGTCGGAGGCCGCGGCCTTGTCGTCTGCCTTGTCGGCTGAGTCGTCCACGACGGTGGCGTTGGCGGCGAGCTCGGCCAGCGTGTCGTTCATGAGGATGGTCTGCTTGAGGTAGGGCGTGCCGTAGGTCTGCGTGAGGGAGTCCAGGTCGCTGCCGTAGTGCTCCTTGAGCTCGTTGTCGTCGGCGACCCTGCCTTCCTTCTCGACGATGGCCTGGAACGCCAGATACATCTTGGCCTGGCTCTCGATGGTGTCCTGGTTGTTCTCCACGAGCTCGTCGGTGGTGGTGTAGCCGTACATCATCTTGATGAGGTCCTCAAGCGTGAAATTGTACTGGCTTGCCATGTAGGTGTACTGATACACCAGGTAGTCTTTGGTGTAATCGAGCAGGGTCTGGGGTACCTCGGTGAAGGTCGAGTGCTCCACCACGTAGTTCTGGATGTAGGTCTGCTTGGCGTCTTCCTGGTAGGACTCGGTGAGGGCCGCGCGCATGTCCTCGACGGTCTTCCAGCCGCGAGACTCGGCGTAGTTCTGCTGCACCCAGTCGTCGGTGAGCTCGTCGATGCCGGCGCTGGAGACGATGGAGTCCATGCGCTTCTGCACCTGGTCGGAGACGTCGATCGTCGAGGCGGGAATCTCAATGGGGCTGTAATCGCACAGCGTGACGTAGTCGCTGGCCGTGAAGTCCTTCCAGTGGCCGTTGTCGTCGAGGTCGCGGCTGAAGTCGAACGTCGGCGTGGGGACGCTGGAGGCCTGGTCTGAACCGTTATGGCCACTGTTCGATGAGCTCACTGCCTGGCCCGACGAGGTGGCGACCGTGGCGGTGGTCTCCTCGTCGGCGCCCTGGGTGCTGGCATTCTGCGAACCGCAGCCCGTGAGGGCGCCGGCGGCGATGACGCTGAGGGTAAGGGCGGCGGCAAGGCCCGCCTTGGCAAGGAAGCGCTTCATGGTCTCTCCTGTGCTTTTCGATGTACGCGCCTCGTGGGCGCGCTGGGTGAGTGAGCCTACTTTAGCCCGAAGAGGCCCCCGCCACCCCGCACGGGGCGGCGTTGGGGCAATTATGGCGAAAACGCAATGATTGGGGGGTGCCTAGCGACGCTTGCCCTTGCCGGCTGCACCGCCGTCGTTACCTGCCTGTTTGGGGCGCGTGGGCCTGATGAGGCAGTGCTTGTCGTAGCCGATGAGGTCCTGACGGCCGGTCTTTACGAGCGCTTTGTGCACCAGGTCGTAGTTCTTGGGGTCGCGGTACTGGATGAGCGCGCGCTGCATAGCCTTTTCCTGGGGGTCGCGCGGCACGTAGATGGGCTGCATGGTGCGCGGGTCGAGGCCCGTGTAGTACATGACGGTGGACAGGGTGGAGGGCGTGGGGTAGAAGTCGCTCACCTGCTCGGGCATGTAGCCCATGTCGCGCACGGCCTCGGCCAGGGCGATCGCGTCGTCCATGGTGGAGCCGGGATGCGACGAGATGAGGTAGGGAACCACGTACTGCTCCAGGCCCAGCTGCTTGTTGATGCGCTTGAACTCATCGCAAAACGCCTGGTACACGTCTTGTCCGGGCTTTCCCATGAGGGCAAGCACGTTGTCGGAGACGTGCTCGGGCGCCACGCGCAGCTGGCCCGACACGTGATGGGCGGAAAGCTCGCGGATGAAGTCCTCGCCGTGCGGGTCGGCCATGATGTAGTCGAAACGTATGCCCGAGCGCACGAAGACCTTCTTCACACCCGGCAGCTCGCGCAGCTGGCGCAACAGCTTGATGTAGGCCGTGTGGTCGGGCTTGAGGTTGCGGCAGGGCTTGGGGAAGAGGCACTGCTTGGTGGGGCACACGCCGCGCTTGAGCTGCTGGGTGCATGCCGGTGCCTGGAAGTTTGCCGTGGGGCCGCCCACGTCGTGGATGTAGCCCTTGAAGTCGGGCAGGGCGGTGAGCGCCTTGGCCTCGCGCACGAGTGACTCGTGGCTGCGCGCCTGCAGGCGACGTCCCTGGTGGAAGGCCAGGGCGCAGAAGCTGCACCCGCCGAAGCAGCCGCGGTTTGAGGTGAGCGAGAACTTGATCTCCTTGATGGCGGGTACGCCGCCTGCGGCCTCGTAGTCGGGATGGTAGGTGCCGGCGTAGGGCAGCTCGTACACAAAGTCGAGCTCATCGGCGCTGAGGGGCTCGGCCGGGGGGTTCTGCACCACGAAGAGGTGTTCCTCGTACTGCTCCACGAGCGTCTTGGCGTAGTGGGAGTCCATGTTGCAGTACTGGGTGTAAAAGCTCTTGGCGTAGACGGTCTTGTCGTCGAGCATCTCCTGGTAGGAGGGCAGCATCACCGGGTCCACGGTGGCCTCGAGGTCGCGGGCGCGATACACGGTGCCTGCGACGTAGGTGATGTCTTGCACGGCGATGCCGGCGGCCAAAGAATCGGCCACCTCGTGTATGGCATGCTCGCCCATGCCGTAAATGAGCAGGTCAGCGTTGGAATCGAGCAGGATGGAGCGCTTGAGCGAATCGCTCCAGTAGTCGTAGTGGGCAAGGCGGCGCAGGCTCGCCTCGATGCCGCCGATGATGATGGGCACATGCTTGAAGCGCTTGCGGATGAGGTTGCCGTAGACGCTCACGGCGCGGTTGGGGCGCAGGCCCGCCTCGCCGCCGGGCGAGTAGGCGTCGGTGGAGCGGCGCTTCTTGTTGGAGGTGTAGTGGTTGACCATCGAGTCCATGTTGCCCGAGGAAACGAGGAAGCCCAGGCGCGGCTCGCCGAGGACTGCGATGCTCTCGGGGTCGCGCCAATCGGGCTGGGCGATGATGCCCACCGTGTAGCCAAAGGCCACGAGCACCCTCGAGATGATGGCGGTGCCAAAGGAGGAGTGGTCCACGTAGGCGTCGCCCGATACGTACACGAAGTCAAGCTGCTCGATGCCGCGATCCTTGAGGTCCTGCGGGGTCGTGGGCAGGAACTTGCTGCGGTCGGGCAGCGCCGGGGAGGCGGGCTGCTTGGGCTGCTTTGCGGGCTTGGGGGCGCCGCCGGCAGGCTTGGGGCCGCGCCTGCCCAGGGGTGCCTCGTCGTTGCGCGGCCTGGGTTTGTTGCTGTGCTCGTGGGCATGTGGGCGTGCGGCGTCGTCGTTGGGACGGCGCTTTCGGCGCTGGTCGCCCTGGGGCTGGGCGTCGCTGCGACGGCCGGGGCCGCCTTGCGGGTTGTTCTTGTTTCGACCCTGGGGCCTGCTGTTCTGGGGCCTGTTGGACACGGCTTGCCTTCCCGATTCGCCCCGCAGGGCCGTTTGTTTGACTTTGTCAGTGTATACCAGCGGCAACGTCGGACTTTGCGTGAGGTGCTTGCGCTACAATCGCGCAGTCAAAAAAGCAAGCGCGGGGCGGCGGCACGCTGCGCTCCCGCACCCTACGAAAGGCAACATATATATGACGGCCACTGAAACAACCGCCTCGGCTGCCGTGCAGCAGGCTGCGGCGAAGGCCGGTCGCGAGAGGTTCGCGTCGCGCCTGGGCTTCATTCTCATCTCCGCAGGCTGCGCCATCGGCTTGGGCAACGTCTGGCGTTTCCCCTACATCACCGGCCAGTACGGCGGCGCTGCGTTTGTCCTGCTGTACCTGCTGTTCCTCGTGATTCTCGGCTTGCCCGTCATGGTGATGGAGTTTGCGGTGGGCCGTGCCAGCCAGAAGTCCTCCGCCTTGGCCTTCGACACGCTGCAGCCTTCGCGGCGCTGGCACTGGTTCAGCTGGTGGGGCTTCATCGGTTGCCTCATTCTCATGATGTTCTACACCACGGTGGGCGGCTGGATGCTGTCGTACGTGGTGAAGATGGGCACGGGCGCGTTCAACGGGCTCGATGCGGCGGGCTCGGCCGAGGTTTTCGGCGCCATGCTGGCAAACCCTGGCGAGCTCATCGGCTGGATGCTCGCGGTGTGCATCATCGGCTTCCTTGTGTGCAGCATGGGTCTGCAGAAGGGCGTGGAGCGCATCACCAAGGTCATGATGACCTGCCTTTTGCTCGTCATGGTCGTGCTCGTGGTGCGCTCTCTCACGCTTCCGGGCGCGCAGGCGGGTATCGAGTTCTACCTGATTCCCGACTTTGGCAAACTGTTTGCCGGTGAGACGGCCGCCGAGCAGTGGGCGACGTTTGGCAACGCTGTGTACGCCGCCATGGGCCAGGCGTTCTTTACGCTTTCGCTGGGCATCTCCGCCATGGAGGTCTTCGGCAGCTACATCGGCCGCGACCGCTCGCTCACCGGTGAGGCCGTGCGCATCTGCGGTCTGGACACCGGCGTGGCGCTGCTGGCCGGCCTCATCATCTTCCCGGCGTGCTTCGCCTTTGGCGTGAACCCCGGCGAGGGCCCCTCGCTCGTCTTCGTGACGCTGCCCATCGTCTTCAACCAGATGCCGCTGGGCCAGCTCTGGGGCGCTCTCTTCTTCCTGTTCATGAGCTTTGCGGCGTTGTCTACCATCATCGCCGTTTTTGAGAACCTCATCAGCTTCGTCATGGACAAGTGGGGTCTCGACCGCAAGACCGCCGTGGTCCGCATGGCTGTGACCGTCGTGGTGCTCTCGCTTCCCTGCGCGCTGGGCTACAACGTGCTTTCGGGTGTGAGCATTCCCGCCATCGGCGACATCCAGTCCATCGAGGACTTCATCGTCTCCAACAACATGCTGCCGCTGGGCAGCTTGCTCTACCTTGCGTTCTGCATCTCGCGCAAGGGTTGGGGCTGGGAGAAGTTCCTCGCCGAGGCCGACGCCGGCCAGGGCCTGAAGTTCCCCGCTTGGTCGCTACCCTGGCTCAAGTGGGGCATCCCCGCGCTCATCATCGTCATCTTCGTGATGGGGTACGCCCCGAAGGTGGCGCTGTGGCTGGGGCTCGCCTAAGCACGGGGGCGAAGGATTCTCTTCTTCGCGCGCTTATCCTCGTACCGAATACTGAGAAAAACCGGGGGCAAGGGTGCGCTGCGCGCACTTTTGCCCCTTTTCTCAGTATTCACTGCGGAGGCGCGCTGCGAAGAGAATCCTTCGCGCGCTCGGCTGGCCCCAGGCTGGGGATGAGAAAAGAAAGTATGTTGGCCTGGTACCTCAAGAGGTACCAGGCTTTTTTGTGGGGAGGGCGCTTAGTGGGCGGGATGTTTCTGGGGTTAATTCAGCCTTGTTATTTGTCCCGGTAGTGAGAACCGCACTGGATGATTTCGATTCGGTTGTCTCGGATACGATAGACGATTCGGTTGGCGTCGTCTATCCGTCGGCTCCACCACCCCGAGAGGTTGCCTCTTAGCGGCTCTGGCTTGCCGATTCCTTCTGCCATGCCGTTGCGATCGATGTCACGTAGAAGGGCGTTTATCCGTTTGAGGGTCTTTTTATCCTGGCCCTGCCAATATAGGTAGTCTTCCCAGGCGTCGTCATCCCAGGCCTTAATCATTGTCGTCCAGAAGGTCGTGAACGGTTCCGCCGCAATCGTCCATACGTTTCGCGGCGTTGGTTAGGCGGTTGAGGTTTTCCGCGCTGTAGAACGGGTCTGCAGGCTTGGTGGTGATTTCAAACGGAAGGGTCTGGTCGCGGATCACGGCGCGTGCGAATAGGTTGATTGCAGTGGTGACGTTCATGCCGACCTCAGCGCAGAAGTCTTCAAGTCCCCGCTTGACGTCTGCATCCATCTTAACGCTCAGTGTTGCAGTTGCCATCGTATTCCTCCAATGAGCCAATATATAGTCAATAGATTACGCTGGCTATATAATACCCACCTTTTGGCGATGGTTCCACAGATAACGTTTCGTCATTACCTTCCAGATGCGTTTCTTCTTGGGATGGGCAAAGACGAACAGAGAAGGGGCGCTGCGAAGCTAGTTTTCCTCGGCCATCCTTGCCTCTACGAGCTCGATGACCTCCTCTTTGAGTGGACGTCGAGTTTGCGGTAGAGACCCTTGGTGTGGGTGCGTTGGCCTGGTACCTCGAGAGGTGCTAGGCCTTTTTTTGTAAGTAAATTCTTATGTGCGTGATAATTTTGTTTTGAGATGGGTTTTTATCACGTCCGTTATAAAATGGCTATAGATGACCAACTTTATAACGGACGTGATAATCATGCCTAGTCTTCAACAGCCACAACGCGTTAAGGACGCTACTGACCTTGGTTCGGTGATACGTCTGCGGCGCAAACGACTGGGCCTGACGCAGCAAGAGCTTGCCGATGCCTGTGGGTGCTCGATCATGTATCTCTCCAACCTCGAGCGCGGCAAGGAAACGGCCGAAGTGGGAATTGCGTTGCGTATCGTCAACATACTTGGTCTTGATTTGCTTGTGAGCGAAAGGGGCCGCTGGCAATGAATATCGAGGTCAGGCAGAGGTTTTCCGGCGCTTTCCAAAGCGCGTGGGCCATTCTCTGCTGCGGTCTCTAGATTTCGGCCATCCTTGCCTCTACGAGCTCGATGACCTCCTGCTTTGAGTGGACGTCGAGCTTGCGGTAGAGGCCCTTGGTGTGGGTGCGCACGGTGTTCTCGGTGACGCCGCGCTCCTGGGCGATGCGGGCCACGGTGTAGCCCATGGAGACGAACTCGAGCACGAGGGTCTCCATCTCGGTGAGGGTCGCCTGCACGGCAATCGCCTGGCAGGCGTCATGGCGCAGGTCGTGCTCGGTGGGGGCCTCTGTTGTCTCGGGGGCCTGTGTCGGGCTGGCGGCGTCCTCGCCGCCATGCGTCCTTGCTGCAACAGCGATGATGGCAAGGGAGCACGCCACGATGACGAGTGCCACCACGAGGGTCGCCACGCGCAGGGCCTCGGCGCTCAAGGTTGCCTCAATGCCCACTGCGCGCAAGGCTGCAATGAGGGCGCGGACCACCAGATACACGCCGACATATCCGCCGGCTCCCCACAGCGCGGTGCGCATGGGGGACCTGCTTGCCAGGGCGCACTCGGCAAGCAGGGGCCAGAGCAGGACGAATACCCCGCGTCGGCTTGCGGTGATAAGGTTGAGCCCCGCAGTGAAAATGTCGCCTGTAGGCACGATGACAAACAGGGCGCTCATGATGAGCGGCACCAGGCACAGGCCCCACAGCAGGGCCGAGAACGTCGAACGGTTCCTGGGAAGCAGCGCGCAGAGCACAAACGGTACGGCCAGGCCCGCCGAAAGGAGATTGCCTGGCACAGGAGCGGTGCTGTACATGCCCAGCAGCACGCCTGAGGTGGCATACGTGAGTGCCGCGATGCCTGCGAGCAGCCACATGGGCCGCAGGGAAGGGGCGCTTGCGTGCCTCTCTTCTTCTGCTGGGGCGGGTGCGATGTCGGGCAGGGGGCTTATGCGCTCGATGCCCCATGCCGCCAATCCGCTCACAATGGGCATGAGCAAGATGAGCGGCGCCACAGTTTCGCTAGGGAGCAGGTCCACCGGAAACTCGACCACAAAGCTCAGGAGATAGCCCAGCAAGACCGTGGCCAGGGTTGAGGCGGGCAATGGTTTGTGGGTAGCCAGACGTTCGCTCGACATCAGGCGCACCGTCGTGCGCATCCACACGCATGCCAGGCACAGAAACGCGCCGCACATCGCGATGGCAAGGAAGGCGGCAAGGGGGTTCTGGGTCGCCTTGCTGAAAAAGTGCGCAAGGTTGGGTCCCTTGATGAAGGGCCAGAAGAACGCCATGCCGATGACAATCAATGCGCGCTGCTTCAAAGGCGTTGCCCCCATGTTGGTAGTTGAATGGCGCGTGTGCGCGAGCCTAAAAGTATTCTACTCATATTTGCGCTGGTACATGCCCTTTCACACAAAGTATGTGAAGACAGGCGAGCCGTTTGGGAGCACATTTATGCCGTTAAGCGAAACCCCGGAGTCTTGCGAGATGCGGTTCTTGCCCCACAGATGAGCGGGCGCCGCGCCTTGCATGCGCAAAGGGAGTTCACGCTTTACTCAAGACGCCAGTGGGGAACTGGCGTGCGTCCACTGAACATGGAGGTATAGGTATTATGGCTCAAATCACGATGAACCGTCGCAGCTTCCTAGCCGCTGCCGCTGCAACCGCACTTGTGCCTACCGCTGCTGCCTTTGCCGAGGAGGCCCCGGCCGGTGGCGACTACGACATCGTCGTCGTTGGCATGGGTGGCGCCGGCATGTGCGCCGCTCTGGCTGCCAGCGAGGCCGGCGTCGAGAAGATCGTCATCCTTGAGAAGAACGCCATGGAGGGCGGCAACACCATCTTCGCTTCCTCCGGCATGAACGCCTCTGAGACCACCTATCAGAAGGATCAGGGCATCGAGGACTCCACCGACCTGTTCATCTCTGAGACCATCGCCGGTGGCCACAACTGGAACAACGTCGACCTCGTGACCCAGATGTGCGAGGGCTCCGCTGCCGCCATCGACTGGCTCGCCGAGCATGGCCTGGTTCTCGACAACATCACTACCACCGGCGGCATGAGCGTGCCCCGTTGCCACCGTCCCACCGACGGCTCCGCTGTGGGTGCCGCCTACGTTCCCACCATCGCCCAGGCCGTCGTCGACGCCGGCATCGAGGTCGTCTACAACTGCCGTGCCACCCAGCTCGTCGTCGATGAGTCCGGCGCTGTGACGGGCGTCGTGTGCGAGGACGGCACGCAGTACAACGCCAAGGCTGTCATTCTGACCTCCGGCGGCTTCGGCTCCAACAAGGACATGGTCAAGATGTACCGTCCCGACCTGGAGACCTTCGTTTCCACCAACGCTGCCTCCATCACGGGCGACGGCATGGTCATGGCCCAGCACGCTGGCGCCAACCTCATCCAGATGAGCCAGATTCAGATTCACCCCACCGTGTTCGCCGACGGCTCGCTCGTCGCTGAGGGCGTCCGCGGCGGTGGCGGCATCCTGGTCAACAACGCCGGCGACCGTTTCACCAACGAGATGGGCACCCGCGACGTCGTGTCCTCTGCCGAGATGTCTCAGCCCGACGGCAAGGTTTGGGTCGTCTACGACCAGACCGTGTACGACAACAACAAGGCTTGCGCCAAGTACGAGAACAAGGAAATGAGCGTCAAGGCTGACGACCTGGCCGGCCTGGCCGACACCCTCGGCATCCCGGCCGACGAGCTCCAGGCCACCGTCGACACCTACAACCAGTCCGTCGACGGCGCCGAGGATCCCTTCGGCCGCACCACGGGCTTCGTCTCCAAGCTTGAGACCGCTCCCTTCTACGCCATCGCCGTCTACCCCGGCATCCACCACTGCATGGGCGGCATCTACGTTGACGGCGACTCCCAGGCCCTGACCATCGAAGGCAACAAGATCGCCGGCCTCTTTGCTGCCGGCGAGGTCACGGGCGGCATCCACGGCTCCAACCGCATCGGCGGCAACGCTGTGTGCGACATCACGGTGATGGGCATCAACGCCGGCCAGAAGGCAGCCGCCGCTATTGCGTAGCGCTTCCTAGTTTTTGGTTCGTAACAGGCGGGCCCCGCGCGAAAGCGTAGGGTCCGCCTGTTTTGTTTGGGTGCCTGTGTGGGGCCTGTATAAATCATTGCGTGTGTGTGAGATACTTAACTGTTCGAAATTCAATTGATACACGCTGCTTGCCGTGCGGCGTGGTTTTTTGCACTGTGTGAGGAGAGAGGCGACCATGACCGACGAAAACGAGCGCGAAGCCATCAAGTGTGACTTCGAGGCGGCGCTTGCCGGGGGATGTGCTGGCCACGGCTCTGCCCAGGGTGAGGTTGACGCTGAGATGGCTGCGGCGCGACAGGCCGCACGCGAGGCTTCTGAGGCTGCGGCGCTTGCCGAGGCGGAGACTTCCGTTGAGGTCACGCCTGGTCCGGGCCTTGATTGGTCTGGCCGCAAGCTGCGCCTAGGCATCGACGTGGGCTCCACCACGGTGAAGCTCGCCGTGCTCGACGAGGACGCAAAGCTTGTCTATGCCAGCTACCAGCGCCATCATACCGACGTGCGCGCCACCGTGAAGGCGCTCTTCCGCGCCGCGAGCGAGGTCTTCGGCGACGCTCGTCTCGAGGTCGCCATCACCGGTTCGGGCGGCCTGCTCCTGTCGCAGTGGCTGGGCCTTGAGTTCGTGCAGGAGGTCATTGCCTCCAAGACGGCAGTCCAGGCCTTCGAGCCCAAGACCGACGTCGTCATCGAGCTGGGCGGCGAGGACGCAAAGATCATCTACTTTGACAACGGCATCGAGCAGCGCATGAACGGCACGTGCGCTGGCGGCACGGGTGCCTTCATCGACCAGATGGCAAGCCTGCTGCACACCGACGCCTCCGGCCTCAACGAGATGGCCAAGCGTTCCACCATCATCTACCCCATCGCCAGCCGTTGCGGCGTCTTTGCCAAGACCGACGTGCAGCCCCTGCTCAACGAGGGTGCCAAGCCCGAGGATGTGGCTGCCTCCATCTTCCAGTCGGTCGTGACGCAGACCATTTCCGGCCTTGCATGCGGCCGTCCCATCCGCGGCCATGTCGCCTTCCTGGGCGGCCCCCTGCAGTACCTCTCCGAGCTGCGCAAGCGCTTCCGCGTGACGCTCGACCTCGACGACGAGCATATGATCTGCCCTGCCAACGCCCACCTGTTCGTGGCGTGCGGCGCCGCCCTGGCTGCAGTTTCGGGCAAGCTGTCGAGCCTGCCCTCCCTCATCGAGGAGCTCGACTCTCTGGGCGACATCCAGGGCAGCGAGGTGCAGCGCTTGGCGCCGCTCTTCGCCACGGCTGCCGACAAGGCCGAGTTTGACGCGCGTCACGGCGCCCAGGTCGTCGCGCACGGCGACCTTGCCAGCTACCGCGGCCGTGTCTTCATCGGCATCGACGCCGGCTCCACCACTATGAAGGGCGCCGTCATCGGCGAGGACGATGAGCTGCTGCGCACCTGGTATGGCCCCAACAAGGGCGACGTCCTCGGCACGGCCCGTATCCTCATGGACGACTTCTACGACGCGCTGCCGCAGGGCTGCACCGTGGGTCACGTCACCTGCACGGGCTACGGCGAGGGCCTGCTCATCGAGGCGCTCCACGCCGACTCCGGCGAGATTGAGACCGTCGCGCACCTGCGCGGCGCCAACGAGGTGCTTCCCGGCGTCGAGTTCATCCTCGACGTGGGCGGCCAGGACATGAAGTGCCTGCGCGTGAAGAACGGCGTCATCGAGCACATCATGCTCAACGAGGCCTGCTCTTCGGGCTGCGGCTCGTTCATCAGCGCTTTTGCTGACTCCATGGGCATGACGGTGCAGGACTTCGCCGCCGCCGCGCTCACGGCCGAGCATCCCGTGGACCTGGGTAGCCGCTGCACGGTCTTCATGAACTCGCGCGTGAAGCAGGCCCAGAAGGAAGGCGCCACGGTGGGCGACATCTCCGCCGGCCTTTCCTACTCGGTCATGAAGAACGCCCTGTTCAAGGTCATCAAGATCCGCGACCCCAAGGAGATCGGCGACAAGGTCATCGTGCAGGGCGGTACGTTCTTGAACGACGCCGTGCTGCGCGCGTTCGAGCTGCTCACGGGCAAGGAAGCCTTCCGCCCCGACATCTCGGGCTGCATGGGCTGCTACGGCGCCGCGTTGCTCGCGCGCGATCGCGCGGGTGCCGACGGCGCCTCCACGCTGCTCTCCAAGGACGAGATCGACAACCTCCAGGTGGCCCACAAGTCCGCCCGCTGCGGCCTGTGCTCCAACCGCTGCCTGCTCACCATCTCCGACTTCGGTGGTGGCAGGCGCTTCGTCACGGGCAACCGCTGCGAGCGCGGCGCTGGGCACAAGAAGGCCGGCTCCGACGCCCCCAACCTCTTCAAGCAGAAGAACGCCCTGCTTTTCGACCGTGAGTGCCTGTCGGCCGAGATCGCCCCGCGCGGCACCGTGGGCATCCCGCGTGCCCTTGGCATGTACGAGGACTATCCCTTCTGGCACAAGATGTTCACCGAGCTGGGCTTCTCCGTGGTGCTCTCCGGTCCGTCTTCCAAGGCGACCTACGAGGCGGGCATCGAGTCCATGCCGAGCGAGTCGGTGTGCTACCCGGCCAAGCTTTCCCACGGCCACGTCATGGACCTCATCGACCGCGATGTCGACTTCATCTGGATGCCCAGCGTGCGCTGGGAGCGCCAGGAGGACGAGGGCGCGGGCAACTGCTACAACTGCCCCATCGTCATGAGCTACCCCACGGCGCTCAAGCTCAACATCGACGAGCTCGAGCAGCGCCACGTCGAGTTCATGAACGACTTCGTGCCCTACCACGACATCGACGAGCTCAAGCGTCGCATCTTCGAGCTGGTCGACGGCAAGCGTTGGGACGACGCCCAGGCGGGCATCGGCCGCTTCAAGGGCTCGCGCATCACGAAGGACGAGGTCTCCCGTGCCGTTGACGCCGCATGGGCCGAGTCCGACCGCTTCCACGACGCCATCCACAAGGCCGGCGAGGAGGCTCTCAAGTGGATTGAGGACAACCACGCGCACGGCATCGTGCTCGCCGGTCGCCCTTACCACAACGACCGTGAGATCAACCACGCCATCCCCGAGCTTGTGAACTCGTTCGGCTTTGCGGTGCTCACCGAGGATTCCGTGAGCCATCTCATGCAGCCCGACCGTCCCATCCGCGTCGTGGACCAGTGGATGTACCACTCGCGTCTCTACGCGGCGGCGAAGTTCGTCACCACGCGCAACGACCTGGACCTCATCCAGCTCAACTCCTTCGGCTGCGGTCTGGACGCCCTCACGACCGACCAGGTGCAGGAGATCCTCGAGGCTTCCGGCAAGATTTACACCGTGCTCAAGATCGACGAGGTCTCCAACCTGGGCGCGGCGCGCATCCGCATCCGCTCTCTCATGGCGGCCCTCAAGGACAAGCAGGCCGAGGCCCTCGAGACCGCCAAGGCTGAGGCTGCCAAGCGCGGCGAGGACCCCGAGAAGGTCACCGAGGTGCCCGTCGAGCGTGCCCATGCCAGCACCGCCTGGCCCAAGGCCCAGTTCACCGAGGAGATGCGCGACAAGGGCTACACCATCCTGTGCCCGCAGATGGCGCCCATCCACTTTGACCTGCTTGTGCCCATCTTCCATGCCAACGGTTACAACCTGGAGCTTCTGCCCAGCGTTGACCACGGCGCGGTCGACGCCGGCCTCAAGTACGTCAACAACGACATCTGCTACCCCTCCATCCTGGTCACGGGCCAGATCATGGAGGCGGTGACGTCGGGCCGCTACGACCTCTCCAGGCTGGCCGTCATCATCACGCAGACCGGCGGCGGCTGCCGTGCAACCAACTACATCGCGCTCATCCGCAAGGCCCTGCGCGACTTCGGTCACCCGGAGATCCCGGTCATCTCGCTGGCCTTCGCCAAGCTCGACGAGCACAACCCCGGCTTCAAGGTGGGCCCGAAGGTGCTCCTGCCTGCCTTCTACGGCATGGTGCTGGCCGACGCCATCATGCAGATGCTCTACCGCGTGCGCCCTTACGAGGCCGTGCCCGGCAGCGCCGACGCCCTCTACGAGAAGTGGATGGAGCGCATGCGCAAGGCCGCGCCGAACATGGGCCGCTCCACGATGAAGAAGATCGCCCGCGAGATGATTGCGGAGTTCGACAACCTGCCGCTTGTCAGCGACGGCTCCAAGCCGCGCGTGGGCGTGGTGGGCGAGATTCTCGTCAAGTTCCACCCCACGGCAAACAACGAGGTGGTCAAGGTCATCGAGCGCGAAGGCTGCGAGGCCGTGGTGCCGGGCCTGGTCGACTTCTTCCAGTTTGCCTTTGCTTCGCGTTTCCTGTGCAAGCCCGAGATCGGCGCGCCCACCAAGAAGGTCATCACCTCCAAGGCCGGCATCGCGCTCATCGACTGGATGCGCAGGCCCGTGGACGAGGAGTTTGCCCGCTCCAAGCGCTTTACGCCTTCTACCAGCATTTATGAGCTGGCTGAGAAGGCCGAGCAGGTGCTTTCGGTGTCCAACAACATGGGCGAGGGCTGGCTTCTCACGGCCGAGATGATCGAGCTCATCGAGAGCGGCACGCCCAACATCGTGTGCTGCTCGCCGTTTGCGTGCCTGCCCAACCACGTG
>ERZ1034984.1528-NODE-1528-length-21240-cov-5.452679_pt1 | contig 21240 bp, 12 predicted proteins | sample MGYA00520589_ERZ1034984 | MGnify/ENA primary metagenome ERZ1034984 (study PRJEB33766, sample SAMN09781790) | gut metagenome | biome: gut microbiome | host: Homo sapiens | place: Madagascar | study: EMG produced TPA metagenomics assembly of the PRJNA485056 data... | reverse complement strand
CCCAGCATCAGCATTTCATTGGATGTGACGATATCTTTCAGTAAATTGTACACGAAAACAACCTCCATTTTGTTCAGTAATTATTTGGATTTGGTGTATGGTGTCGGTGCCGGTGTGGGAACCAGAACTTCAGGATCTGTACTGACCCGGACCACCGGTACCACCTTTGCCTCGGCGGCCATATCCTGCACTCCGGTCTGACCATCTCCGCCGGCCACACTTGCCTGGCTTCCCCTGCTGTCACGCAGCCACATCGTACCATCCACATGGATCTTCTGACGGTACCTGCCGTACTCACTCTCGCTGAGCACATACAGATAATCCAGTTTCTTATCATCCTCTTTGACATCCGGCATATGGTCTGCCTGGATGATCATCTTTTTCTCATACGATGTCAGCACCGCCGTGCGCAGTTTTGACTGCAGATATCGTCTCAGATAGCAGTCCTGCTCCCAGGACAGACCTTCGTCGTCATATTTCTTCGTGCGGACCTTCTCATCATCCCTCTGCATCAGAAGGATCTGCTTCCCCTGACGGTCCAGAACAACCCAGTTCAGTTTACCAAAGGAAACTTCGTCCCCCGGCATCACGCCCTGCAGCGCATCCATCTCAATCTGCGCCCCCAGCTTGTCCGCCGAATCATTGCCCATGGCCTTGTGGCAAAGTTCCAACGCCTTATCCGTATTGCCCTGTTCATAGGCATGTCTGGCAAGCTCATAGCGGCATGCCAGAATCTTTTTGTCGGCCGTTGGGATAGCCAGCGCCTGCTTGTAATTCAGGATCGCTGCCTTGTACTCGCCGCGCTTCTGATGGATATACCCCTTGGCAAACGGCTTGACCGGCGTCACATAACAGATTGCCAGCAGCACCACCAGAATCCCTGCCAATATCAGCCTGGACTTGATATTCTTGGACTTTTCGCGCCGTTCCAGTTCCCGGTCGCAGGCATCCATATGCGCCTGACTGTCCTCATAGCCGTGCAGTTCCTCCAGATCCGCCTTGACTGTCCGCAGATCCAGATCCGAGGAGGCCTGTTTCTCATCCTCCAATGCCTTTTCATAGGCACGCTTCCGGCCTTTGGTGCGCACATCCTCGGCATCCTCACGGCATTTTCTGGCAAGCTGTTCGCTGTCCTTGTATCCCGGCAGAGTGTCAAACAGCTTTGCGGCGCTCTCCAGGGAGATTGCAACGCGCTCATAATGGCTGACACAGTCCACCGCCGTCATAAGGCCTACTGCCTCACGATATTTCTTTTCTTCCCGCGAGATCTCCTCGGCCTCCCGGATCACCGGTGCCGCTTCCTGCCTGAGCAGATGTCGGTCTCGATATCGAATCTTTTTAACGGGCATAACTATCTCCATTTCATTGTGTGGTTCTGATAATGTTTGCTAAATTCTTATGATACCCAGTCTGACGGGGATTGTCAAACCAGCTGCAGATCAGATCCGGCCGGACGCCATATTCTAGCGTCCTGTCGTCTTTGCGAAATACCATTTGCCGGCAGGAGACAGATCATTCCAGTCCCATCCGCCGGTCTTGCTGCAGCTGCTCGCGATCAGGGATGCGGACTCTGCCTTGTTGCACAGGCTCCACGCGCAATAACTGATATTGTACTCGTCCAGCAGCTTCATCCAGGCATTGCCGGAGGACTTGTCCAGACTTCCATTGCCGGAGGCGTCGCAGATGGAGAACTCGGAGACGATCACCGGAAGTCCCTTTTTGTGGGCGGTCTTCAGTTTCTCACGGATCCATTCCTTGTGAGTCGCGGCATAGAAATGCAGCGCATACATAATGTTTTTGCGGCCTTTGATCGGATCTGCGGCCGCCGTGTCCACATCCTGTGACCAGGTTGGGGTTCCGACAATGATAATGCCTTTTTTATCATATTTGCGGATCACCTTAATGATCTTTTTTGCATATGGTTTTACGTGTTTTTTCCAGGTAATATTGCCGTTTGGCTCATTGCAGATCTCGTAGATCACATTGCTTTTCTTTGCATATTTTTTCGCTGCTTTCCCAAAAAATTTAGCAGCCTTTTTCATATAATGCCTCGGATTGCCATCGGCCAGGATATGAAAGTCGATGATGACATACATTCCCAGTTCGGACGCGTATTTCACGCCTTCGTACACTTTTTTGCGGGCGGCAGGCCCATAGCCCTCACCCTTGGTGGCATACATGGCCAGACGGATCGTATTGATCCCGTACCGATCCCGGAGCGTCCGGAAAGCCTCTTTGTTCACATACTGTGGGAACCAGGCAATGCCGTGGGTGCTCACTCCCTTGAGCTGCACTTTGGCTCCGTGGGCATCCACCAGATCCGTCCCGGAGACATGCAGCCGCCCATATGCCTGTACCGGGGTCACAGTCTCGGCCTGCACCTTCGCCGGTGCTGCCCCCGGAAGTACGGCTGTCTGTCCCGGCGCCACTGCTTCTATCGCCAGTATCAGCACCAGGAGTGTCCCGATCCAGCGTCCAAACCTCCTATTCATCCATGTTCTCATCCCTGCATCCATCCTTTCCGCTCGGCCGCTCTGCCAGAGGAAGCGTTGCAAACAGTTCCTCGACGATCCGCTCATAATCCATCAGTTTCTGACATTTGTGTATCTTCTTTTTCCATCGGGAGCCGTCCTCAAAACTGTCTATCAAAAAACTCCAGATCTCTTTCATCTTAAATAAAACCGGAATGTCTCCCGAAAGCACCCGACGGTACTGCTCACACAGATCCCGAATATACTCGTAGATCTCCTGTCTGGTAGCCGCAGGACCTCCCTGATACCTGCGGATCAGATCCGGATACGACAACAGCCCTCTGCCGATCATCATACGGCCGCTCTGCGGAAAACGCTGTCTCAACGCCTCAATATCCTGCGGTGTGCGGATGTCTCCGTTCAGGCAGACAGGCATGTTCAGAAGGGGCATGGCCTCCTCCAGCACATCCCAGTGCGGTGTCCCGGTGTAAAACTCCGGCTGGATCCTCGGATGCACGATCACCTCCTCCAGCGGATAACGGCTGTACATCCTGGCCAGCTCACGAAATTCGTCCACCTCAAACCGTCCCAGTCTGGTCTTGACCGACACCGGGATCGGCGACTCGCGGCACACCTGTTCCAGAAAGCGTTCCAGTGCCACGGTGCGCTCCAGAAATCCGGAGCCCTTTCCCTTTGAGACCACAGTGCGCGATGGGCACCCCAGGTTCAGATTCACCTGATCGTAGCCGCATTCCTCCAGCGTCTGCGCGTACCGTACAAAATCCTCGGCCTGACGGCTCATAAGCTGCGGCACCAGACGGCAGCCCTGATTGTGTGCCGGTTCAATGTCATTCCACTCCTTATTGCGCAGTTTTTTCTTCTGCGTTGTGGAGATAAACGGCGAATAATACGCCTCAATCCCTCCGAAATGCCGCTCGTAGACATCCCGGAAGACATATCCTGTAATCCCCTCCAGAGGGGCAAAATAAAATTTCACATCCATACGTCTAGTATGCCCTAAACCCATGGAAAATGCAACGAAAACGCCTACCCCAAAGGCCTGAGCCCTTCAAACACGCCGTAAAGATCCAAAAGTCCATAACCCCATATGGTATTGGGCCATTCCAGCGAAGCAGGCCTTCTGGCACCCCGGATCAGATACCGCCCAGCCAGCGGCGTATCCAGATTGATGTCCCTGCCCTGAAGCAGCGCCCACTGTCCCAGAAGGGCAGCCGCTCCCGCTGCCAGGGCCGCCGCATTGCTGGTTCCGCTGCGGTAGGCGTAACCGGTTCCTCCCAGACCATCCCTGCCCGCCACCGGCCCATATACACGTACTGCCGGAGCTGCGAGATCCGGTTTCACCCCGCCGAACCTGGCATAGCCCCGGCTGGCAAACACCGCCTGCGCCCCGGTGTATCCGTCGTATCCGGTAACGGTGATCACATCACTCTGATTGCCGGACTCGCAGATCGTGTCATCGGGTTCCGGGTGCACAAAGATCACATCCTCCCCCACAAACGCCTCAATGGGCAGCCAGAGATCAAATCCCGTGTCCCCGCCATTTTCCAGGAAAATGCGGATCGTCCAGAGTCCCGGCTCCGCATCAAAAAAGCGGATCTGAAGACAGGTATCGCCTCCCAGATCGGACACCGGAAGATAGGCCACCTCGATCCTGGTGCGCTCCAGCACAAAACGGATGCTCTGGCCGGCTCCGGGTCTGGCAATCGTGCGCCCTGCGTACTCCCCGCTGGGTGTGACAAAGCCCACTGAGTACAGCGAGGGAATATCCGACCAAAGCTCCGTGGTAAAACTTTTCTTTTTTTCCACCTGGAGTTTCAGATCCCGTGCTCCCTCCTGCATCAGCAGACGGGTTTTGACATGGTGCGCCTTATCCCCCTCATTGCCCGCAGCCAGCACCACCAGACATCCGCGGAAGTCACCGAGATAACGAAGCTGTTCCCCCAGCGCACCGCCCGGCCCGTGGCTCCCCAGATTTGTGCCAAGCCCCAGCAGGATCACCACCGGCTTCATCAGATCGTAGGCGGCCCGGCTGATAAATCTGGCTGCCATCATGATATCAGCCTCGCTGTAACACAGCACTTCCGGGTCAATGCCATAATACGCTTTGAGACTCTGACCGGCCGGCCGGCATTTGACGACACAGAGTCTCGCCTGCGGTGCCGCGCCCTCGAATCCATCCACCGCAGACCTTCTTCCACAGGCCACCCCGGCCAGGAAGGTTCCATGGCCGCTGTCATCCCCCGACGGCCCTTCCTCCGGCGGTGTCTGTCCCCGGATCAGCGCATCAAGTTCTTCCTTCTGATAAATCCTGTTCTGCGTCTGATCCCAGAGAAGCTGTATCCGGCTGCTGCCGTCAGGGTCAACAAAAGCGGGGTGACGATAGTCAATCCCCGCTGGTGTGCGAATCTTTTACTCTTCTTCTTTCGCAATATAGATCGGACGGTTCTTGGTCTCAAGATACGTTCTGGACAGGTACATTCCCATAATGCCGATGCAAAGAAGCTGAATGCCCCCAAGCAGCGTAATAACGCACATGGTGGACGGCCATCCGGAGACCGGATCCCCAAAGATCATGGCGCGCAGAAAGATAAACAGCGTTCCCACGAACGCAACCGCGCAAAATAACATTCCCGCAAAGGAAGCGATGGACAATGGCGCTGTGGAAAATGCCACAATTCCATCCAGAGAATACAAAAACAGCTTCCAGAAATTCCACTTAGTCTCTCCGGCCACACGTTCCACATTCTCATAAGCCAGCCACTTTGTCCGGAATCCGACCCAGCCAAAGATGCCTTTGGAAAAACGATTATATTCACCGAGGGACAGAATGCTGTCCACCATCTGCCTGGTCATGAAGCGGTAATCTCTGGCACCATCCACAATGTCTGCCTTGGAGATCTTATTGATCAGCTTGTAAAACATCCGCGCAAAGAAGGAGCGGATCGGCGGTTCCCCCTTGCGGTCGACACGCCTGGTCGCCGCGCAGTCATAGCCCTCGTCTTTGACCGTGTGATACATCTCCTTTAACATAGAAGGAGGATCCTGCAGATCCACATCCATGATCACGACGTAATCTCCCTTTGCATGGGTCAGTCCGGCGTACATGCCGGCCTCCTTGCCAAAATTGCGTGAGAAAGAAACATAATGCACCCTCTCATCTTTCTTGCGGAGGTCCTTGATCACAGAAAGCGTCCGGTCACGGCTTCCGTCATCGATAAACTCAAACTCAAAATCCAGCTCCGGAATCTCCTCAAATGTCTTTACCATCTCCTGATAATAGATCGGGATCGCTTCCTCCTCGTTGAAACAAGGTACAATGATCGAACACAGTTCTTTTTTCTCGCTCATAATTTATCCTTTCTTTTTCCGGCTCCTGCGCACATGGGGCACGCCGAAAAACATCATCCAAATGATCACCACACCGACCGCGCTGCTGCCCACTCCCGCCTTCAGCCACGGCGTCATATACCGCAGTTCCACATGGGACCGGCCGCTTCCCAGCTCGATCGCCATATACATATCCTGCGAACACAGGATCTTTGCTTTCTTTCCATTGACTGTAGCACTCCATCCGGAACTGTACGGAATACTGAGCTGCAGCAGCTTGGTCTTAGACAAGTTCATGTCTCCGCTGAAGCGGTTCGTCTCCACCTTGCAGTTCTGCAGCGTGTCCTGTCTTAGGACATCCGTCTTGGTCTGATAGTTGTCCATGCTCTCATACACCACCAGAAATTCATCCAGTGAATACAGTCCGCGCTTCGGGAACGTGATCACACAGCTTGTGACCGGCTCCTTGGAATAGCCCAGATTAACGGTCTGGGAAGGCTCATCATACCAGGCAGACTTGCGTGGATCCATAAGCACAAACTGATTGGTGCGGCCGGCCGCCGTCACACTGCCGACCTGATACTGGGCCGAAGCCCATTTCACCTGAAACTCATTGAACCACAGATAGGTCTCACAGTTAGCACGGCCACGGAAACGCAGTTCGATCGAACCTCCGTCCTGCGTCACATGCAGCATATTCTTGTCCCAGGTAATGCCGCTGCAGCTCACCACCGTACACGCCTCCTGCGCTGTATCGATCTTCAGGTTCGATGCCGCACTTGGCATCAGGCTGACCCGATCCGCATCGTCATCCTCCAGCACCGCTGCCTGCAGAAGTACCTCCTGGCGGTCGATCGGAGAGAGCAGTTCAAAATCCGATTTCTTCATCCAGCCGGATACGGTATAGCCAAGCGGCAGGAAATTCTGATTCTCATAGACATAGCGCCCCGCCTCGTTCGTTCCGATATATTTATAGCCATACGGCACCATCGGATTTTCTTCCTGATCGGCCACATAATACTTCGTTGCCGCCACCTCATTGAGTGCAGTACGGCTGTCCAATCCCCGCAGAGAATACTTTCTCTCCATGGAATTGAGCAGGAACTGATGATAATAGTCAAAATACCAGCCCGGCGCAATACTGAAATACCAGTTGTGCCCCTGATACTGTTCCTCCAGAGACTGGTTGCCGATATGCCACGGTGTCTCAATGCGGTAGAACCCGTCACTGTCCGCCTGCATCTGCGTCATGCCTTGATCGTCCCCCGCAGAGGTCCCGATCTGCGAATATTCGGACAGTTTTGTACAGCCATCCCTGCCAAAGGCATCGACGATATTCGCCTCCAGATTGACCAGCAGAACCACCGAAAGCAGCGCACACCAGAATCTCTGACTTGCAAATACTCCGGCAACGACCGCCAGATGACGGTTCGTCTTTTCGATCCACACCGGCAGCCGCCGCGACAGCAGATGCAGAAGCATCGGCAGGGTCACCACCATAATATAGGATATCAGCATCGCATAGGCGTAGTCCCATCGGTTGGACGCATATCCGAATCCGTTCATGACACGACCGGCAAGCGGCACGCAGAGCATGACGGTCAACAGCCCAAAGCCGATCCGCAGCGCCCAGTTCCGGAGTCGCTCCCGGCGGCTTTTCGACCAGCGCAGGAACAGGATCAGCACGCCCACTCCGGCCAGGTAGGTAAATCCCAGGGTCGTCCACTGTCCCACGTAGAGATTCGTATGGAAATATCCCTCTTTCAGATTGTCATAAAACCACTCCGGATACTTTAACAGCGACTCCGTATACCCACCCTCTCCGCTTCGCGAGCAGGACAGGTACGCCGATACCACCGGAAACATGATCGCACCCGACGCCATCACCCCGGCCAGATAGGCTCCGATCATCCGGATCAGTATCGCTGCCTTCTCCCGGATGTGCTTCTTTGGCTGTGGGAACAGCACAAAAACGACATACAGAGCCATCATGATCGTATTCATATATCCAAAATAGAAATTGGAGATCAGTGACAGACAGACTGCCACTGAAAAAATTCCATAGCGTTTCTTCTGCAGAATCCGCTCGACTCCCAGCAGATACAGCGGAAGATACATCATACCATTGAGGAAGAACGGATGACGGATTCCTCCAAACAGCGCATACTCGCAAAAGACATAGGAAACGGCTCCGAGCAGAACCGCTGTACGTTTGGTATGCTTCTTCTCAAAGCAGAACCAGGAGAAAAAGATTCCGGAGAGATACATGCGCACAAAGATCAGCAGGCCGTACAGGATCTCCAGACCACTCTCGGGACAGATTCCCGCCAGAAGCAGGAGTGGATCGCCAAAGCCATAATAATTCAGGGTCGTGATCACATCCATGCCCTCGCCGATCGTATAATCCACCATCGGCAGTCTCCATCTGCCATGCAGCAGATTGCCGAAGAACTCACGGATATAGCGGTGAATATACACCAATGTCGGATAATGCTGTGCCGCGCCGTCCTTGCCCCAGACAAAACAATATCCCTGATGATAAAAAATGTAAATGATCAGTGCACTAAACAGCAAAAAAATAACGCTGTAGGCAATGTAATACTCCATTCGCTTTCTGCGTTCCTGCATGACAGTTCTCCTCTTTGGTCGACAACTTTCTTTTCGGTTATTATAATACTGCCGTTTGCAAAAGAAAAGAGCCATCACCGTTTTTTCACAGTCTGGCTCTTATTTTTAAAGAAATCTTAAACTATTCGCAAATAGTTCCGGCTCCGATAGCACAGATCATCAGAAATCATAGAAACTTCTTCCGAAACTCTCTTTGGTCTTCTTGTGGTTGCGGCTGCGCTTCTTTGGATTCGCACTGTAGCGGCTGGATCTGTCCATCCGTCCCATCGTCTTGCCGCGTCCGCTGGTCGTATAATCATAACTGCGGTTTCTGCGGCTCTTTTTACTAAAGGAGATATCCCGGATGCGTTCCCTGCGGTTCTGTTTTCTCCTGCGCCGCTCCGATCTGCTTCGTCTGTCAGACATTGCGAGACGGATCAGCCGCACAATGACTGCAACGGCAAGCAGGATCACCAGCACACCGGCCACGATCACGATCCAGATCCACACATGGCCTGCCGCCCCCGCGATCCAGTGGCCAATCCCCTTGAAAAAGCCGGTCACCTTCTCCTTCAACGCACGATGTTTCTCAGTCCTGGTGCGGATATCCTTGATCTGCGCACCCACCATCTCGCGGGACGCCTGATCCAGATGATTTACATCCGTCCGATAGTCATAGATAATATCATTGGAACCCACCACCTTATTCTGATAGCGGTAGGTCACCGTTCCGATCACATTCTCGCCCTCGGTGAGCTGTTTGTTCTCATCGTAGGTCACTTCCTGCTGTACCTTGCCGACATCGGCTCCCTTCGGGAGAACCACGCTGGAATTGCCGGACAGACGCAACGGTGCCTGATCTCCGGAGAAATAGCCATTGTAAGTCTCAAACAGGTTCGTGTCATCCAGTACCTTGGAATCCATATCTACCTTCTGGTACGCTGCAAATCCATAATTCAACAGTTTCGTGCTGTCAGTATATTCATTTGGAACAGTCGGTGGACTGGTGGATTTCATCACCACCGCCACAAGCTGCATTCCGTCTTTCTCGGCATAGGTCACCAGCGTATTGCCGGCATTGGACGTGTAACCGGTCTTGCCGCCCACGCAGTATTTGTACTCATATTCCGGGTTCTTGTACCCGTTGATCATCTGATGATGATTGAGCAGGGTCATGATCTGATCGGCCTTGCGCTTGTTCGTCTTTCCCATGGAATAGGTCTTGGTTCCGGTCACCTTGCGGAACGTCGGATTCTGCCAGGCCGCCCTGGCGATCACCGCCATGTCATACGCCGTCGTATAATGATCCGGGTCGTGCAGACCATTCGGATTTGCAAAATGTGTATCGGTCAGTTCAAGGCTCGCCACTCGCTGGTTCATCATGTCCACAAACGCATCTACGGTGCCCGCCGCCTCATCGGCAGCCGCCAGGCACATCTCATTGGCCGACTGCAACATAATACCGTACAGCATCTTCTCCACGGTGAATTTCTCTCCCGGCACACAATACAGGGAAGAGCTTCCCATCTCAATGCCATGAGCCTCCTCATAGGTAAAGGTATGCACTGCATCCAGGTCGCAGTTCTCGATCGTGAGAAGTGTCGTCAGGATCTTGGTGATGCTGGCCGGATAATGCTTCCGGTGAATGTTCTTACTATATAATACCGTCCCTGTGGATAATTCCATCACGATCGCGGAATCTGCCGCCAGGCTCTTTGGCGCCGGTCTGGTGCTGCGGGCTGCCGTCGCGGTATCTGTGGGTACAAACAGGCTTCCCACTGCGATCACTCCCGCCATCAGGACCGCGAATATCCGATTTCTTTTCATGTGTTTACTCCAAGTCGTATATTTCCCCTGTCAAGGGATGTCTGGAATTTCAGTATACTACACTCCTGTGGAATATGCAAAAAAACCGAACGGGCTGCATATTTCTATGCAGCCCGCCCGGCCCATTTATTGAGGTACTATGATGCCACGGATCATTCCATTACATCATAATTATATAAGAGCTATTTAGATGCACCCTCGTAGATATAGATTCCTGTTACGGTTGGTCTTCCGCTGAATGTCAGGCTCAGGTATGGGCTGATCTTGCCAGGCATAATATCTCCGGCATCCAGGTCAATTCCCTTTCCATCAAACTCTTTGAATGCAAGTCCCAGACTCTCTGAGAAGTTTGGATTAGATGCAACGCCTAACTGGATACGTCCTACATTGTCCTCTCCAGGACTCTTGTAGTTGTCAGGATTCAGTGTCTCATCTGCAAATTTCACAACCACGATAGGATCTGTGTACTTGCTGTAATCCAGGTGGATGAAGGACTGATATCCGCCGCCGCCGAACTCAATGGATGTGGTATCGCCGTCGATGGTCGTCGTAGTTTTGGATGCTGCTACATACTGGGAATCGTCAGATGCGATATCCGGATTTGCGCTGTAGCGGTCAGATCCGATCGCACTGTCTCCACCGTTCTTGTACCAGATACCCTCCCAGCTCCATACAGGAGTCTTGCCGGATACATCTCTGAGTACCAGGCTGGTATCGATCTTTCCGGTCACACGGGTCATGCTGGTATCACCATTTGCATACTCCCCTTTGGAGTTGACATTGACTGCGTTTAAGAACTCAGCCACATCTCTGTACTTGAGGTCTCCGGAGTTTCTGTCGAAGTACTGTCCGGTCTCCCACATAACAGGTACGGTGTGATACTTTCTTGCCATCGCGAAGGTATCCTCAAACCACTGGGTAACACTTCCGTCTACTGTACCAGGGCTGCAGATACCGCCCTCGCCCATGATCACAGCGTATCCCTGATCCACAAACTTCTGCAGCGGAGAAAGTTCACTCTCCAGCTTTGCCTGTGCACCGTAGGTGTAGTTACCGGTTCCGTTGTCTCCACAGAAATCCCATGGAGTGTAGTAATGAATAGATACAAATAACTTGTTTACGCCGTTCTCGGAGATGTCTTCCGGCATCTTGAACGGATCCTTCTTCGTAATGGTCTCCTTGACACCGTCTCCGTCTTCATCAGCCTTGTAAGACAGTGTGTCCTTGCAGGTCTGCGCGATGTTGGTGTCGATGCCTGCGATCAGAAGATGTCTGTACTCATTGTTTCCACCGGAGTTACGGATGATATCCACAAACTTCTGGTTGATCTGGTTCGCGATATCGTAGCACTGGCCATCGGTCAGGTTACCGCCACAGGACTCGTCCTTGACAGCATCAATGCCATGTAACTTCGCCCACTGCTGGAACTCGCTGTCATTGGTGCACTTGGAATATCCGGTGTAGATACTGATCTTATCGTTCAGACGCTCACCAAGCTCCTCGTTGGCGCTCTCTAAGATCAGGTGGTCAGAATAGTTCTTGAAACGCTCTGCGATCTGTGTCCAGTATCTCTCGTAACGGATCCAGGTCTGCTTACGTCTCTCTGTATCCTCGTGCTTTCCGCTGCTGTCTCTGTAGCATGCGCCGAAACCGCCCCACCACTGGTTGTCCCAATGGTCGTTGATGATAACATACATACCCTGGTTCAGCGCGTAGTTTGCAACTTCCTCCACGCGGGCAAGCAGCTTCTCATCGATGGTGTATGTTCCGTCGTCACTGTCACCGTTGGACCATGCAACAGGAATACGAACGGTATTGATACCATAAGAATGCAGCTTCTCGAAATACTTCTCACTGACATTGGCATTGGAGATCCATGCATTGTCATACTTGGTCTCATCAGTGCCGTTGATCACAGCAAGCTTTCCGTAGATGGAGTATGTTCCCTCGAGGGTGTTACCCAAATTGAAACCGGTACCCATCTCTACAGTCTGCAGATACTGTGCGCTGAGTTCTCTTCTCATGGTTCCGTTGTCCTTGATCGTGATCTCGCGGCTCGCACCGGGTACGGTCGTGGTGATCGGCTGATCAGAGATGTTGGATGTGTCATCATATGGCATCTTCAGGGTCGCATTGGATGAATTCACTACGCCCTTGATGACCTCGTTGTCACTGTGTGTTCCCGGATCATTGGTCACTCTCGGCTCCTCACTCGGAACGTCCTTGACCGGATACGGAGTCGCATCGGTCTGTGGTCTGTGTGTGACCACAGGATATACAGACTCTGCAGGCTCCTGGGATGGAGCTTCGCTCACTGCTGCAGTCGGTGCCACAGATGGTGCCACAGATGGTGCCACGGATGGTGCCACAGATGGAACTACAGGTGCTGCGCTCGGAGCGGTAGTCTGTGCAGCAGCCGCTACAACCTTGATCTTACATTTCAATGTGGTGGTCTTCTTCTTGGAAGAACCCTTTGCAAGGTAAGTCACCTTACACTTTACAACGGTCTTTCCTGCTGCGACAGCGGTAACTACGCCCTTCTTGCTGACGGTCGCAACCGCTTTCCTGGAAGAGGTCCACTTCTGGGACTTGATCTTCTTGATGTTTGTCTTCTTGAGTTTCACCGTGACTTTTTTTCCTGCTTCCACGGTGTAGGACGTCTTCTTAAACTTCACAGACGCCTTTTTCGCTGCGCTGGCGGTGCCGGGTGTGGCCAGACCGGAAATACCGGATCCGGTGATCACCATAGCCGCTGCCAGAGCAACCGACAATGCTTTCTTTGCCTTTTTCACTGAAAAATACCTCCTTTTTCTCTCTCATCCGTATTAATGGAATCTCGCAATATAAATGTAACATATCCCAACCCGGAAATCCACATGAATAATTGTAGCATTTTCACCAAAAAATTAGGTTATTTCAAGTAAATTTGGCAGTTATTCCGGGGACAACCTGTGTTACACTTTGTAATTGGTAGAAACTAACAAGACAAAACACAAACAAAGAAAGGAAAGATTTTATGAGAAAAGCAAAACTTATGTCAGCGCTTTTGTCATTTGCCATGGTAGTGACTACGGTCTTCTCGTCCGCAGGCCTTCAGGCAACCACAGCAAAAGCGATGACAGGAACCGGAACATCAGCAGCGGATCCTTATACGATCTCTTCTTATGCGGATCTCGCGCAGATGTCGACATTAGTACAGAACGCAACCGGCGATGTCTACTTCAAACTGACAGCCAACATCAATGCCGCAGGAGAGACCTATCAGACTCCATCCAACGGAAGTGCACGTGTGCATCTGGATGGTAACAACAAGACGATCTCCAACCTGACGTCATTTGCACGCGCCGGCTTTGCATCTCCATCCGGCAGATCCCGCATCTGTTATGGACTGTTTGGATATGTTGCCACGCTGGAGGCGACGGATCTGACCCTGTCCAAATGTGCTCTGGAAGATACCGAACAGCATTCTGCAGTCTATGCCGGTATCCTGGCAGGTAATATTAATACCACTTCATTAGATAAGAGTTCAAAAAATAATATCCGCAATGTCTCCCTGCAGGACAGCAGGATCACACTGAACTTCAACAACGGATCTGCGGAATCCGCCAGCATCGTTGGAGGTCTGGTGGGCTATCTCGGAAATTATTCCTCATCTTATGACAACGGACTCGGCAAGTGGAAGTCTTCCATCACCGACACCTTCGTGGTCAACACTACACTGACAAACATAAACACAAGCACCTCTCCAAACGGCTCCATGGGTCTTCTGGCCGGCACAAACTACTGGCAGATGACCAACTGCCGTACCGAGGGTACCATGACCTTCAACGGTCTGTCCCTGTACGGCGGCCTGGTTGGAATGAACTATGGTATTTCCAAGCAGAATGCAGACGGCAGTTACAGCTACCTCACTTCCATCAAGGACTGTACGGCAGATGTGACCCTGAAACAGGATCCGGAGCGCACCGATTCCGTCCCTGGTTCTGCCGGCGGTCTGGTCGGCTGCAACAGCGGACTGATCGAGAACAGTACCGCGGCCGGTGATGTCACAGCAGGTGCTGCCAATGTCGGCGGCTTTGTCGGCGAAAACAGCCCGACCGGTACCATCAACGGCAAGTCCGCAAGCGGAAATGTCAAGAACACCAGCGATCAGGAGTCCGCTCGCACCGGTGGCATCGCCGGATCCAACAGAGGTACCATCAAGAACATGGAATCTACCGGTACCGTCGAGGGCAAGAACAACGTCGGCGGTATTGTCGGCGAGAACTACGGCAGCGGTCTGGTAGACAGTTGTACCAACGAGAGCCCGGTCAAGGGTGAGTCCAACGTCGGCGGCATTGCCGGTGAAAATCAGGGTACTGTTTCCAACTGTACCAACAAGAAAGAGGGCACCGTAGACGGTGACTCCAATGTCGGTGGTATTGCCGGCAAGAACAGCGGCGAGCTCAGCAACAACACCAATGAAGGTGCTGCCACAGGCAACACAAACGTCGGCGGCATCGCCGGTGACAACTCCGGTGCCGTAACCGGTAACACAAACACCAAGGATGGCACCGTAAACGGTGACACAAACGTCGGTGGTATTGCCGGCAAGAACAGCGGCGTGCTCAGCGATAACATCAACGAGGCTGATGTCAACGGCAAGAACAATGTCGGTGGTATCAACGGCAAGAATGAAGAGTCCGGTGTGGTTAAGGACAACACCAACAACGGTTCCGTAGCAGGTGACACAAACGTCGGCGGCATCGTCGGTGACAACTCCGGAACACAGCGCGACAATACAAACAACGGCACTGTAAACGGCAACACAAACGTCGGCGGCAACACCGGTCACAATGAGAGCACCGGTTCCGTTTCCAACGAGAAAAACCACGGCGACATCTACGGCAAAGACAATGTCGGCGGTAACATCGGTAACAATGAGGGTTCTGCAAAGAACAACCACAACGACGGTGACATCTACGTACCAAAGGATGGAACCAATGCAGGCGGCAACGACGGTTCCAACACAGGAACAGATTCCGGAAGCTCTTCTACCAAGGAGCCTACCACGATCGATCCTGCACCGGGTGATACCGTGATCAATCCTTCTACTCCTGCTGATCCAAGCGGCAAGGATATCATTCCTGGCTACGGACCATCTACAGGTGCAACCGATGTCTATGGCATCCAGTTCTACATGACTCCTGCAGGAGCCGGTTCCCTTTCTCTGTCCAGCCTGGATCTCAAGAACAAGAAGATCGGTATGACAGCAACTGCTGCAGCCGGTTACAAGTTCAGCGGATGGGTTGTAAAGGGAGCATCCAAGTTTACCTATGTATCTACCGATGCAACACATGTATTTGACGGCACAAAAGATACTGTCGTAATCGCAGTATTCTACAAATCCGGTGACAAGGATCCTAAGGAGGACATCGAGAAGATCGATATCGCTCCTGCAACCACTAACACACCGGCACCGGCACCGGGAACCACAACGTCTCCGCTGCCTGCTTACAATCCGGCATCAGGCCCTGTTATCGTAGGTCCTGGGACACCGATCAACACGACAGTAACGATCGCCGGTATCACCGGAACGGTTTCCACTGTCATGGCATTTGGCATGTACATCTCTGTAAGTCCTGCAACCGGTGGTTCCATCAGCCTGGCAGGTACTACACCGACCACGATCAACCTGTCAGCTACTCCAAACAAGGGCTTCACATTCAGCCATTGGGTAGTTGATGGACAGGTTTTCAGCAAAAATACCGCAGAAACTTTCACAATTGTGCCAAACAAGCAAATTACTGCAGTATTTACTCTTGACAAACGTACCTTTGTTGAGGGAAAATATGAGTACTACATTACAAACATTGCCAAGAAGACCGTCCGACTCAACGGAGCGGCCAACGGCAGAAAGAACTACAAGAAGATCACCGTATACACCAACGTCAAGCACAATGGTGTGAAGTACAAGGTTGTTTCTGTTAAGTCCGGTGCCTTCAAGAAGTTCAAAAAGGCTACTGTGATCTCTATCGGAAAGAATGTTAAGACCATCGGCAGCAATGCATTCTACGGATGCAAGAAGGTCAAGAAGGTCATCATCAAGTCCAAGAAGGTCAAGAAGATCAAGAAGGGCGCATTCAAGAAGATGAAGAAGTGCTGCAAGATGTATCTTCCTGCTTCCAAGTTCAAGAAGTACAAGAAGATGGTCGTAAAGAGCAGACCTAACACAAAGATCAAGTACAAGAAATTAAAATAGCGATTCCAGTTTAAACACTTTCTAATTTAAACACTTTCTAAAGAAGACCCCGGGTCATGTATATGACCCGGGGTCTCTTTTTGCTTTTCTTTTTGCTTTTTATGAGAGAATCAAAATGATGATAAGGTTACTTTTTATGTTTCCACGCCATGAGTACGCTCTGGATCACCAGGAACAGGCACAGCATTGCGGCGATTGTGATTCCTGTCCACCAGGCCTCATCAAGCCCTGCAGAAGATACGATATTCTGGATCGTGGAGAGGGACAGGACACCGAACATCGTTCCCAATATATTGCCCACTCCACCGGTCAGCATCGTGCCGCCGATGATCGAAGAAGCAATGGCATCCATCTCCATGCCGGCTGCATTGGTTACCGCTCCGGAACCACAGTGGAGAAGATAGATAAATCCGCCGAGTCCTGCCAGAAGACTGCACAGGATGTGGGAAGCAAACACGGTGCGGTTCACATTGATACCGAGCATCAGTGCACTCTGGCGGTTTCCGCCTACCGCATACAGGTTACGTCCCGGTTTTGTCCAGCGAAGTGCCACAAAGAACACAACGATCACGAGCAGAGCTACGATCACGCCCACCTCCACATAGGCATTGACATAGCGGCCGATCCGGTTCACGGATCCCATACCCGGTACGATCACACGGGTATTTTTCAGATCAACAAACGCCTTATTCGCCACATTGAACGGATTCGTGTGAATGATCGTGGTGAGACCTCTGGCAAAAAACATGCCCGCCAGTGTGACAATGAATGGCTGGATTCCGAGATAGGCTACCAGATAACCCTGGATCAGCCCAAATGCCAGTCCGATCCCCAGGGCGATTCCCAGGGCTCCGATCACGCTACCATCGTGATAATCAAGATATACGGCACAACTCATGGTCACAAGACCTGCCACACCGCCGATGGAAATGTCGATTCCGCCGGCGATCATCACCAGGCTCATACCACACGCGGTAATGATCAGCGGTGCATTGGAATTCAAAATATTGAAAAATGTCTGCGGTTTGCTGAATCCCTCGCCCATAAACAATACTGCTCCGATATACATCAGGAAGAAAACCGCAATAGTAATCACCAGCAGCGCGTTGGTGTCAGACATTTTCCGAATCTTTTCCGTCACGGAAATGTTCCGGGTTGTTTTTATTTCTTTTCCCATATTATGCCGCCCCCTTTGCTGCTTTTCTCTTTTTGGAAAGACTGGAAAGTTTCTCCTTGATGGCCGGTGAACTGATGACCACCAGAATGATCACGACCACTGCCTTGTATGCCGGAAGGGCAGCCGCTGCCACATCCATCTTGTAGAGTGTTGTGGTCAGGAACTGGATGATATATGCTCCGAGCACGGCAGACAGGAGATTGAACTTTCCTCCGTTCAGGGCATTGCCACCGAGAGCAACCGCCAGGATGGCGTCCATCTCAATGTCCTTGGCAAACACCGAATAGTTGATCGTTCCCAGACGGCTGCACTTGATCAATGCCGCAACTGCGACACACAGCCCAAGGAGCACAAAGGTTAAGAACTTCACGATCTTTGGATTGATTCCGTTTAACCGCGAAGAATTTTCGTTGATACCGACCGCCTGGACATAGGTTCCAAGGGCGGTAAATTTCAGAAGCAGGAATGCGACTACCACACAGAGGATAGCCACAAACACCGGCGTCGGGATCGGCACACCCGGAATGTAACTTCCAAAGATTGCAAACGTTGCATCATTTAAGATCGGCAGGCAGTTGTGGTTGATCCATGCCGCGATCGACCGTCCTGCCGTGTACAGGATCAAGGTCGCCACCATCGGTGGTATGTTGAAGTACGCTACCAAAATACCGTTAAAGGCTCCAAAGAGCATTGCCACTACGGCCGCAGCCAGGAACGCTGCGATCAGCGGAGCCTGCGGAGTGCTATATGCCGCATTTGCACCACATAAGATACGGAGCATCACAGATGCCGCAATCGCCATGGTAGCACCTACGGAAATGTCCTGTCCTCCGGAAGCTGCCGTCACAAGGCACATGCCGATTGCCAGAATGGCAAGTTCCGAACCATTGTCCAGGATCGTGATCAGGTACCCTGCCAGCACAGGATTTCCCGCGCTGTTGATCTTCATATGGATTGCAAAAAATGATGGATCCACGATCAGATTGAACAGCACCAGGATCAATATCGCTGCGATAGGAATGATCATCTGGCTTCGCAGCAGGCCAGATAAGCCCGAATTTTTCCTTTCTTTACTCATGCTTTTCCTCCCGCGATCGTGCTCATAATAGTGTTCTGATTCAGATCGTCTCCCTGGATCTCTCCGACCACCTGTCCGTCACGCATAACGACCAGACGGGAGCAGGTACGGATCATCTCATCGGTCTCAGAGGAGATAAACGTCACCGCCATGCCCTCCGATGCCAGTTTGAGTACCAGTTTCTGAATCTCTGTCTTCGTTCCAATATCAATTCCTCTGGTCGGCTCGTCCAGGATCAGATAGTCTGGATGGGTCGCCAGCCATCTCGCCAGAATCACCTTCTGCTGATTGCCGCCGGAAAGCGATTTGATCGGCGTGTCCGCAGATGCGGTCTTGATCTCAAGCATTTTGATATACTCGTCTGCCAGCTTCTGCGCCTCTGCTTTGGAGATCGGATGGAAAAATCCCCGTTTTACCTGCAGGGCGAGCGTGATATTGTCACGCACGGACATATCTCCGACGATACCATCCCGCTTACGGTCTTCCGGCAGATATGCGATGCCGGCTTTCATAGCCTGCAAAGGCTTTGTGATCTTGACCTCCCCGCCATTCTTCTTCACGGTTCCGCCCACAATGTGATCTGCGCCATAGATGGCACGCACACACTCACTTCGGCCGGATCCCAGAAGACCGGTAAATCCATTAACCTCTCCTTTGCGGATGTAGAAGTCAAACGGTTTTATGCCGTTGTTTGCCTGAAGTCCCTCCGCCTCAAACAGTGGCTGGGAATTGTCCTGCACAAAGCTGTCATGCTCTCCCTTGATATCAGAGACATCGTCGTATTCTTTGCCAAGCATCTTGGCAACCAGTTGAACGCGTGGCAGGCTCTCGATCTCATATTCACCCACCAGCTTTCCATCCCGCAGCACGGTAATGCGGTCGCAGACCTCGTAGACCTGCTCCAGGAAATGGGTGACAAAGATAATGCCCACGCCTTTTTCCTTCAGATTCGTCATCAGGCGGAACAGCTTGCGCACCTCCTGATCGTCCAGCGATGAAGTCGGCTCATCCAGGATCAGCACCTTGCAGTCCATATCCACCGCTCTGGCGATCGCAACCATCTGCTGGACCGCGATTGAACAGGTCGAAAGCTGCTGATTGGCCTTTGCCGGTATATCCAGGGACTGCAGGATCTCATCGGCCTGCCGGTTCATCTTTTTCCAGTTCATCCCGGCGCCTTTGGTCCGTCCGATATACATGTTTTCGGCCACTGACAGGTTCGGGCAGAGTGTGATCTCCTGATACACTGTGCTGATGCCTGCATTTTGTGCGTCCTGAGGGGATCGGATAGCCACCGCCTTGTCATATCCCTTCAGGTAGATCTCACCTTTATCTTTCTCATATACGCCGGTCAACACCTTGATCAGCGTGGATTTTCCAGCTCCATTCTCCCCCATCAATGCGTGTATCTCGCCCTCACGAAGGGTGAAATCCACCGCCTGGAGTGCCTTTACTCCGGGGAAGCTCTTATGAATGTCTCTCATTTCCAATACAGATTTCTCGTTCACGGCACTCACTCCTTTTTCGTATTATTAAAGGACGCAGCCCCGGCAATTCTACGCCGAAACCGCGCCCTGCATCACCGTTATCAAACTTTCCGCAGCACTCTTGCGGCTGCGTCATCAGATTCCATAGGTGTCAATATCTTCCTGAGTGATCGTCTCTGCATCAAAACCTTTCTCTTCCATGATGACTACCTTCTGATCTAAGGTCTCACCGTTTTCCAGTTTCTTAATGATATCCTGAATGGTAGATGCCTGGAACGGATTGCACTGTCCATCATAGTTCCATGTCTTGTCTAACAGATTCTCAAGCGCATATTTGTTGCAGTCATATCCCATGATGATGACATCTTTGCCTACACCGTGTGAGATGTTGTTGGCATCCAGCGCTGCTACAGCACCCTTTGCCATATCATCGTTCTCTGCGTAGATTACATTGAACTTCTTGCCTGCATCGATCGCACCCTGTACGATCTGCTGTGCGGTAGTGGCATCCCAGCTTGCTGTCTGCTGAACCACCATGTTCCACTTGGAATCCTCTTTTACTTTCTTGTCCATTGCAGCGGTACGTCCGATCTGTGCTGCGGATCCCATAGTTCCCTGAATATGAATGATATTGTACTCATCGAGGTTCTGGTCTGCCAGCCAGTTCACTGCGGTCTCGCCTTCTTTTGCCATATCAGATACCACAGAAGCTGCGTACAGGCTCTCATCGGCATCAATGGTACGGTCAAACAGGATAACCTGTGTTCCTGCATCCTGTGCATCCTTGAGTACGGTGTCCCATCCGGAAGTATCTGCCGCTGACAGAAGCAGATAATCAATACCGGACTGGATCATGTTCTGAGCTGCCTCGATCTGCTCATCGTTCTTCAGACTGTAAGCAAACTGTGCATCATATCCGTTCTCCTTGGTGAATGTGTTCTTCATGTCATTTACGTTTGCGGTACGATATCCGGACTCGGATGGGTCATTGTTGATCACACCCA
>ERZ1034984.1525-NODE-1525-length-21329-cov-10.806477_pt1 | contig 21329 bp, 22 predicted proteins | sample MGYA00520589_ERZ1034984 | MGnify/ENA primary metagenome ERZ1034984 (study PRJEB33766, sample SAMN09781790) | gut metagenome | biome: gut microbiome | host: Homo sapiens | place: Madagascar | study: EMG produced TPA metagenomics assembly of the PRJNA485056 data... | reverse complement strand
ATATAATAGTAGTATTATTGTAATAGAATAATACATGAGTTTTTTAGTCTGAATTAAAAGTTAAACTAAAGCAAAGTTAAACTACAGTTATTTAAAACTAAAGAAAATCCAAAGTAATAAATATTTATATTAAACAAAACTTAAAGTAATAATAGTTGAAATTAAAGGAAATTTAAACTATTATATAGTTATAGTTAAACTAATTGAATATTTTTACTTTAATAATGAAATAATGTAGATAATGTTTAATTTAGTATATTGGAGGTTTAAATATGGATAAGTTTCATGATGTTGAATTTGAGGAAGTTGACAATAAAACAAAAGATAAACAAATAAGCGGAACGAATCATTTATACTATAATACAAGCCAAGTAGCACAAATGTTAGGGATTCAAGATTCTAAGGTAAGGTATTATTCAAAAGTATTCGATGATATATTAAAAATAGAGGTTATTAATAAACAACGTAAATATAAGCAGGAAGATATAGATAAACTAAGATATATGCTAGAACTTCAAGCAGAAGGAATGAGTTTGAAACAAATAGAGCAATATTGTTCAGAAGTTAGTTTTGAAGATGATGGTAAGGTTCAAATAAAAGAATCCAACCCTTTATCTATTAAAGCGCTGGCACAAAAACTAATGGATCACCAACAAGAACAAATAGCAGCTATGGAAGAAAGAATTGTGACAAGATTAGAAAATTACATTTTAAATCAAGAAAACAATAATAAAGAATTTATTGAAAAATTGAAAGATGAGGTGTCTATAACCGTAGATGAAGTTGTTTCAGAAAAGCTAGAAGAAGTTAAGGGTGAATATAATGAAACAGCTAAATCTCTAAATGATATAAAAGAGCAACTACAAGAAATAAAACAAATGAGTTGTGTGACAAAAGAAGACATAGAAAAAGCTTCTTATAAAGAAGGATTTGGAAGAAAGTTGCATAAATTACTGTTTGGAAATAGATAAATGGGGCAAATAAGCCCCTTGAAAATATTTTAATATAAATTAACAAAATAGATTGACAAAGAAATTTATATGTTATATAATGGATACAGAAAGGAGGATAAGACAACAATGGAACAAATGATAAAAGATAAATTGATATACTCGAAGAAAAAGTGAATTACAGGCTGTAAGAATAGAGTTTAGTAGTTATAGGTATAATTTATCGTCTAAAAATAAAAACGCTTTAAAACGATTATAATGCGATTTAAACGCATGAATATAAATTAACAAAATTAAAGAGGTGGGGTAAATGAATAAATATTTAGGAACTTATAGGATCTGTTGTGAATGGAGTAGAAACAATTTAGAGCCGATAAAGGAAGATACATATATACAATGTGCAAAAGATGGACAGATATATAGAATTGGTGATGATTTGTTAGCTTATTATAAACCAAGACGTGGTAATTCTGAACAATTTAGCAAGAAACTGATTGAGTTAGGTGTAAATAGAGTAAGAAATCTAAGTACAGATGGTGATGTTTTAATACAATTTGCGGAAGAAAGTTTAGATATAGTTGCAAAAGAAGTAGGAGCTTCTACAAATGGCGTAGATATAAAACCTTGGAGTATTAAAAATTTAAGAAAGCAGCAATGGTTTAAGAAAGACAAGCAGAAATATATTGATTTAGGACTATACGTTGAAATGTCTGAAGAAGAAAAAGCAATTTTAAGAGAAAGATTTAATAAAAATATCAATAATAAGTAATACATATATGTTTTCTCGAAGAAAAAGTTAAAAATATTGGTCTATTTTAAGTTTTACATATTAAAATGAATAAGTTATTGAATACATAATTAAACATGAAAAATACTGTTATTTTTGATTTTTAATTCGAGAGTTTATAAAAATTAAAAATAAAGGAGAGAATTAAAATGGGTGAAGATATTATTAGAGGAATTGTTGAGGAACTAGGAGTTAAGTTTGATTTAATGGCAGAAATAGAAGGGCAATACATAAAAATAAATGAATTTGATGGCTATGTTAAAGATAATGATACATATACGAAGCTGGAAGAATTAGCGATAAGAATATGCGAAAGTATTAGAGAGTCCTGGGGAGATCAAATTTTTGATGTTGATTATGAAATAATAGGACAAACAGGTGAATATGATTTAAGATTTTTAATAATATTATAGAAATTAACAAAATAAAAGGAGGAAAAGTATGCTAAGTTGTATAATAGGAAGTAAATCAATTAATTCTTTTGATTGTGATGAAGCTAAATTAAGAGAATGGTCTAATAAAGAAATATTAAAATGTCCAGAATGTAACGAAAGGGTTATATATTGCAAGGGTGATTACAAGATACCATATTTCAAACATGAGATTGGCTCTGAATGTAGTGGAAATAAGTATTATGAGCCTATGACAGAGGAACATATAAATGGAATTAAGATGCTTTACAATAGGTTGAGGGAGATAAAAGGTGTTGAAAATTTAGAAGTTGAAAAATACATAAAAAATACAAAACAAAGACCAGATATATACTTTGAATATGAAGGTGAGAGATATTGTATAGAATATCAATGCAGTCCAATATCAACGCAATATAATAAAAGACATGAATTATATCAATTAGAGGGGATAAACGATATATGGATATTAGGAACGGAAAAGTATAACTTTGAAAAGTTTAAGGAAGGTGATAATACTATTGATTTTGAAGAGAAATCCATAAAAACAATAGAGGACGAAATAGATAGGGGAGATTCGCCTTTGTTGTATTTAAAGGAAGGAAATATATTAAAGATAGACGAAGACGGATTTATTCCTGTATTAAGAGATGAGTATAAATATTTCTATAAAAATTCGCCTTTAAAAAAGACTGTAGGAATGTCACTTTGTAAATACAATATAAACGATATGAATGTTGATACATTAACAATAAAAAATAACTTTAATATAACAAAAACACTAGAAGAAGCAAGGACAACAATAGAAGAGTGCGAAAAAATGATTAAAGAAGTAAGAGAGAAGTATGGGATAAGTATGCTGTTTGGGTATAATTTATCGGTAGATAGATTTCCTTTTTATATACATAATGTTGACGTATCGTATTACTCTAAATACACTTTTGGAAATAAAATTTCTTTTAATTTTGAAGATGTGATCAAAAAAATAAAAAATGACATTGATAAGAAAGTAAAAAAAGTCAATCTGATGAATTTTATAGAAAATAAAAAAATGTGGATAAATCTTGTTGATAACAAATATAAGTTTGATGTATGTTATAGCGATTTCTTAAAATATATATCAATAATTAAAAATGGTCGCATATTATATGAATTTGGCTATGAAAAGCTAAATGATATTGATGAGTTTAAATCTATTATTATTGATAGATTTGATAAAATAAATAAAACGTATGAAACATTGAACACCATAGAAAAGATGGTTATAAATAGATACAAGATAGAACGTCAATATATAAAACATGATTATGATACATCTATACTCTCTTTTTCAATATACATACATCAAAAAGACGAAATTATAGATTTCGACATACATTTGGGCGAAGAAAATAGTTTTAATATAGATGGTGAGCATAATTATCATAAGATATTTTTTAATGGTGATTATAGTTATTTAAAAAATCTGTTTAATAAAGAAGTAGCAGATGAGATCAGGAGGGTTAGATATGGTCAAGTATAAGAAAATTTATAGCAAAAGAGTATTTTTAGAGTTAGTTATAAAAGGACATGAACTATTATGGACAGAACCAAATAGGAATAATAAATGGTTGAGCGTATTCGTGTTTAAATTAGATGATACATTGTTAAGAGATTTAACTGAGATAACTAATAAATAAACTGATTGATTCAAATAATTATATCGAAGGTGAGGGAAATTAATGAAATTAGAAAATAAAGAGATGGATATTATTAAAAAACAAGAGAATACATACATATACAATATAGATGCTTGCTATTTATATAGAGCTATGACAGAAGATATAGCAAATAAAGATGGCTTAATAATTAATAAAAAAGGATGTTATTCAACAAAAGACATTTCTTATGATAGGCTGTTTACAGCAACAATACCGTATAGCTTAGAAATGATAAGGCTGGATGAATATTATCCAAAAGAAATTTACGTAAAAAATAAAAAACAATATACAAAAGCAATAGTTAATGTTACTTTTGATGAAAATTATAATCAGTGGAGAGATAAAGTAGATTCTGAAACGGGAGAAATAAAATTAAATGAAGAAGGAAAACCTATAAGAGAAAGATATTTAGTAAAGAGCAGAAAGGGGATGAGAAAATACCTTTATACTAATGGATTTACTATTGATGGTCAAAAATACATATTCTATAAAAGAGGTGCATCAAAAGCTAGGACAGGATCTTGTTTATTTATAAAAGAGGGAATGTATAAAAAAATGATGAATAGAAGCAGGTTACTCCATAATAAGACTAAAGAGGAAATCAAAAATAAGAAAGGTTTATTTATAGATGAAGGAGAACAGTGTGATATAACATCATTAAATGCTTATCAGTCTCTTGTATTAAGTGGAATTGAGGATATTATACATATAGAACCCAAGTCAATATTGCTCATTGATGACATAGATAGTTTACCGTTTGAAGTTGAATCAAGCGTCACAAGAGAAGTAAATGGAAAATTGCAAACTAAGAATGAAAAGGTAACTAGAGTTAATAATATGACAGATGGTCAAGGATTATTGGACGAGTCTGTATTCAAAATTGCAAATAGATCTAAAAAGGGTATGATGTTATTAAGAAGCGATATGTTTAAATGTTGTGCATTTAATACAAAACTACAAAAATTCTTTGCATATATGGATAGTCAAGGAAAAATAAAAAATGGAAAGATAAAAGATAAGTATAGAGGTTGGGTGGATTATAAAGATATATTACTAGTTACTACACCATCTAGTGTTAAATTCTTAAAATTTAAGTACAAATTTAAAGACGATAAAGAATGCTATGAGGAATGGTTTAATAATATAGATAATGTATTTGGTATTGTAAAAAGTGACAAAGAAGGCAATTATGGAACTTGGAATAGGACAACATATCAGATAATTAACAGTATGCCATTTACAAAAGAACAGATAAAAGAATTGATGTGGCACGAATTAGAATATGTTAGATTATTAAAGACTGATTTGGCTTATTTTAAAAATCATATAGCAATAAAAGAAACAGTAGTAGAACAGTTGGAGGATGATATAGAAGAACTTGATTGGGATAATGAAGAAGATTTCAAATCAGATAATGATAATTATTCCACTGGTGAAATGATAAATAACATTTTAGCTATAAATAGTGATTTCCAATATACAAAAATATTTAAGAAGTTTAGGTTAAATCAAATACAGTGCTATATAAATGAACTTAGAAAAGGGAAAATTAGATTAGAAAACACTATATACTCAACCATAGTAGCAAACCCTTATGAAATGTTATTACATAGTATAGGTGAATATGATAACACATGTTTAGCTAAAGGGACAGAAATATATTGTAAATTCTATGAAGATAATCAAAAATTGGCCACATTTAGAAATCCACATATAAATTCAGGCAATGTAATGGTGGCAACAAACAAATGGCATGATGAATATAAATGGTTTAATTTTAGTAACAACATAACTATTGTAAATGTTAGCGACAATGATTTTCCCGATAGAGGGCAGGGGTTTGATTATGATTCTGATACGTTGTTACATATTCCCCACAAGACATTTGTAGATGTTGCAGAGAAATGCCAAATGTATAAAACTCCATTAAACTTGGTTAAAGGCGATAGTAAAATAAGACATAATACACTTGATGAATTAGCCGAATTAGATGATGTTTTAAGCAATAATTTTATAGGAAAGATAATAAATAAGTCTCAAATAATAAATAGTTATATGTGGAACTGTAAATCAAAAGGAATGGATGAGGAATTGATTCAGAAGCTATATGATATATCATCAATGTTATCTAGTTTATCTCAAATAGAACTAGATAAGGCTAAAAAATCTTTTGATAATATATCTATGACAAAGGAATTAAAAAATATAAATGACATGAAATATAAAGGTAAAACAATTATAGATTTTGATATTGAATATTTGTTTGAGGAGAAAGTTGATTCTGAAACTGGCGAAATCATAAAAGTTCCGAAATTAAATGTGAAAGGAGAGCAAAAGAAAATTAAAAAAATGATAGTTCCTAAATTTTTTGAATATGTTGCTCAAGATAATACATATAGGAATACAATTAAATTTAACACTCCTATGGACTATTTAGAAGAAATATTAGATGAATGTAGGGTTAGAAATCCTAGGGGAAATAAATCTATCGCAGATATAATGGTTAAAGCTAAGAGTTTAGATGGTGGATTTAATAATACGAAACAACAGGAAGATATATTCAACATAATTTCAAAATGCAGTAAAAAAATAAATTCTTTACTAATGCCAAATTGCAAATTAAATTCAAAATCCAAAATAATAATAATAAGAAATGCAAAAAACGAAACAAAAGAATTATTAAAAAATATGTCTATAAATCCAAAGACAATTTATTCAATACTGCATAAATGTTTTGGAGAAAATAAAAAAAATCATTTTTCTAAAATAGGAATGATAACTTTATCACTATTATACTCTACCCATACAATAAAAGTTTTAGCGCAATTTAAAAACACTAACAACAAAAATGAAGAGATTTTGATTAAGGATGAAAATGGCAAAATAGATATATTTGGAGTAAAATATTCATTTATTAAAAGATGTAAAATAACTTAAAAATTCCAACTTTTATTTTTCAACACCTCGTAAACCTAGACATATCAATGGTTTGCGAGGTTGATCTTATTCTATATAATGATAAGAGTATAATATATCAATATTATCTTATCATATAGGCTTTATAAAGTCAAATATTTTCTTAGGGGACAAGTCGACACTAATATCTAAGTTCCCTGTTACAAGATATTTATAGTAGAAATACTTTAATATACCAAGCCCTTCGGGGCATATCTCATAAATTCTCATCTCCCTTTTAGAGTTTGGGTTGCTCGTATGATTGAGCAGCCTTTTTTATAGGGAAGTGAAATAGAGAATTAAAGGAGAGAGAATAATGAATTTAACAGAAATGAGAAGAAATTTTGCAACAAAGGTAGGAGTATCACAAGAAAAGGCAAAGGAATTAATTGCAGCTTTAGAAGAAACTGTAGTTGAAGGATTATTAGAAGATGGGAAAGTAGTTTTTAGTATAATCGGAACATTATCAGTAAAAGAAACAAAAGAAAGAGAAGGACATAATCCTGCTACTGGTGAGAAACTTATTATAAAAGCAGGTAAAAAAGTTGCATATAAACAATCAAGTAAGATCAAAGAAATAATTAATGAGTAGGTGATATTATGAAGAAAGCAACTAATTATAAATTTACGAATGCGTGTATAACATGTGAGGATGGTGTTTTTACCATAGAAGAAACTTCTAAAGATGAAGTTAAAGTTTATAATTTAACTGAAAAACTGGAAGAATTTATAGGTGTTGAAGGAATTTCATTACAAATTTCTAAAACAGAAGAATTGCCAAGCGAAGAATAAAAATTAATATAATAGCGGGTACATATGACTCGACTATACAAATATACTATTCACGTGTGGGATAGTGGTATTTCAAATTGATCCCCATAATACTTTATTAAATATAAATACTTTTTTGGATCATTAAACTTGTTTCAATACGTATGGAACATTCATATTTAAGTTTAGTTTAGCAGGTTTATAGAATATGGAATAGTTCACTTTGAAATTAGTATATGAGTAGCAATTGCTAATGGAGTGAATGCAGAATTAATATTATCTTGTGTTTGAAGGTAAGACTATGCTACTAGCACTCAGCAAGATAATGTTTCAAAACACTTTGAAACTATTCGTGGTCGAAATAGTGGAGTGTGGGGACTGAGATTTACGTGATTTAATTGCACGTCGTTGGTAGGCAACAGAAAAACCTATTTTATATAGTTGTCTCTTTTATGGTTATGAGACGTTAATAAAAGTGAGTTGTTGAACGACTGACATAAAAACCACCTAATTATTCTTTATGAGTAGTCCATAAGTTAGACACCTCAGACACAAGGTGCAACTCAGCAGAAGTAGAGCTGTTTTTGAAAATCTACGACTACAATAATTCCTATAAAGGTCATATAGGGGTTTGAGTTTTAGGCTAGTTCTCTAAAAACTACCTCATTAATATATAGGTGTGATGTAGTGGCAGCATAAATGTCTCCAAAACATTTCGTGTAGGTTCGATTCCTGCCACCTATGCCAAATTAATAAGAAAAGAGAGATTAGAGATGGGAAAGAAAGAGAAGAAAATATTAGATATTACATGTCCTTATTGTGGTAAGAGATATAACAGAGAAGAATTGTTGGAAGAAGGATATATAGATGTATTGCCTATGGGTGAATCGGTATGGTGTCCAAATTCTAAATGCGATAGTCAATTTTTAAAATAAAAATTAACAAAATGGAGAATGTAGAATGAGAAATTATTTAAGAGGAATGAGTAAAGAAGAGTTTGCCAAAGCTATGAAAGATTGCGTTGACAAGATGGAAGGCTTAAATGATAAAGATTGGGAAGAAATTATAAGTGACTATGATATGGATATTTCTAGAGATTGTTTAAGAAAAAGTTTTACTGCACCATTAGGTGGATATGCTATTTATAGATACATGAATGAATTAAATAGTAGTGATGATGAAAAGTTAAAAGAAATTGAAGATAAAATACATGAGTTAGAAAAGATACAACTAAAAGTTAGAACTGAAAAACTAGAATTAAATAAATATAAAAGAATAGATACAAGAAATGAAATGCTTTATGATGAGTTTAAAAGAAGTGTTAAAAATACCGAAGTTCCAGACTTCAAGTCTTTAATAATAAACAGAGGAAATAAAGTTGCACAATTAGGTATTTCAGACTTTCATTTTGGTAAATGTTTTGAGATTTTAGGTAATTCATATAATGAAAAGATATTCTATGAAAGAATGAATAAATTAGCATCTGAAACAATTGAAATTTGCAGAGATTTAGGAATATCAAAATTACATGTTTTAAACTGTGGTGATGATATAGAAGGAATGTCTTTAAGAATATCACAGTTAAAATCGTTGCAATATGGGTTTACAGATCAGGTTATAAAATTAGCTAAATATATGGTTAAATTCTTAAATAGATTAAGCGAGGAATTAGAAGTTACATATCATCATGTTTTAGAAGGAAATCATTCAGAAATCAGAAGTTTTGGCGACAGAACATGGACGTGCGAGAACATGGAAAGAATAATAATTACATACATAAAAGATATGACTGAAAATAATCCTAGAATTACAGTACCAGAATACAATGGACAATATTGTTCTTATGATATTTTAGGGTATAATATTTATGCTAGACATGGGCATAGAAAAATTAATGAAAACAAGGTTATAGGCGATGTAACTTTAAAATTAAAGAAATTTATTGATTATGTTTACTTTGGACATTTACATCATTCTAAAAGAAAGACTGTATCAACAGGAGACACCAATAATAAAGAAGTTATATATTTACCTTCTATAATGGGAGAAGATGAGTATAGTCAAGACTTTATGTTTGGTGGATCTAAAGCTTGTGCAGTATTAGATATTTTTGAAGAAAATAAGGGAATTAAATGTACATATAATATATTAGTAAATTAATCTCTAACACAAGTTACTCGTAAATGAAGATAAATACATAAAAAAATAAATTAAAGTTTGTTGATAAAAAGGAGAATGTATTGTGAATAATAGATTGGAAGAATTATTAAGAATAAAAGAGGATATTGAAGCTGAAATTGAGATGTTAGAGAATGAGGAAGTTGTAGACTCTAATTTAGAAGATCTTACGGCAGATTTACTTGAAGAATTAGCTGAAGCTGATGAGGATACTTGCATTCATTGTCTGGTGAAAGAATTTTTAAGAATGGCTTACGATGTAGGATATGAGGATGCTATTCTTAACATTGAAGAGTAGTTAAAAGTGAAATTTTATACGGAAAATTAATATAGTCGAGGTGAAATACCCTCGACTTTTTATATTATTCGATTAAGCATATTCGAGAGTGTGTTTATAGAGTAATACAAAAAAACAATAAAAGAGGTGATAATAGTGGCTAGAACGACCACAACTAAAAAAACTGCTTCTAAGTCTACTATATCAGCTAAGGAAGTAGAAGAATTTTTAAAAGATAAAAAACAATGTAGCCATTGTGGGAAGATACTCGAAATAACCAAGAATTTCTATATGTCATATTCTAAGACAAATAAATTTAATAATAGAATGAATTTATGTAAAAACTGCTTAAATTCTCTTTTAGTAGAGTATGTTACAGAATCTGAAGATATAAAGATAGGAATATATAAAACTTGTAGAGCTGTAGGAACATATTATACCGAAGATTTATTTAATGCTTCTTATGGTGCTATAGGTTATAAACCTGAATTAGGAATAGCTGAAAATGGACTTAACATATGGAAAGAATATATTAAAAATACAAACTCTTTGAAGCAGAATACAGGTAAATCATTTGATGATGGACAACAATTAAACCTGGATACCGATGAGGAAGAAGTAGATAATACAGTTAAGCAATTTGATGAGCTAGAATTAGAAAAAGAACTAGAGTTTAAGAGAAATAAGGATGATATCATAAAAATATTAGGCTACTATCCATTTGAAGGAGAAGATGCACAAGATCTATTATGTGGTCAACTAATTACATTTTTAGGTGATGAAGATATTAAAGATGATGCAATAAAATTAAATGCAATAATAAGTATCATTAGAACTCAAAGAGCTGTAGATGTTATATCTAAGAGTTTATCGGATAAAACTAAGGACTTGACTAAATTAGATGACCAATTAGGAAGTATAAAACAAATGACGGCAATTCAAAAAGATTTATCTAAGACTATATTAGATGCTGCTAAAGACAATAAATTAACCGATTTATGGAGTGGGAAAAAGACAGCAGGGGCAAATACATTGACAGGTACTCTTTATAAATTAAGACAAATAAATCTTGATGAAGCACAAGTAAATCTATATGATATTAGAACATCATTAGGAATGGAACAAGTTGCAAAACAATCAGCTAGGGGTATAGTTGAAAACCTTAATTGGGGTGATGATGCTTCTATGGATATGATAAAAGAACAAAGGATTTTAATTGATAAGTATTATAAGTTATATATTTCATTGAAAGAAGAGAATAGAAAATTAAAAGTTATTTGTCATTTAAATAATGTTGATTATACAACAGATAATTATTTACAAGATGTGGAATGGGAAGATATACCTTCTGTAAGTGAAATAACTAGAGAATACGTAGACAAAATAATTGAGGAGAACGAGCAAAGGGTTTCAGAATTAGAAGAGATAGAAAAATCTATAAAACCTATGACTGTAATTCAATATGCTAATGAAATTATTGAAGAAGAAAAAGAGTTAGCTAAGCAAAAATTATTGGAAGAAATTGATAAAAATTAAAATATGTTTAAGAAATTGAAGGCGTGGTAACACGTCTTTTGTTGCGTTTGCAAACTTTTCTTATATAAGAAGGAGGTGGTTTCAAAGGTGTCCATTACAATCATAAACAGAGATAGTGAATTAGGATTAACTCAAAAGAAATTAGAAGGGTTAAAAAAATATAGTGAAATAATCCAATACGGAAGAAAACATCCTGCTTGGTTTGCAGAGACATTTCTGTGACCTAGGAGTTACGTTCATGGATTATCAGTGACAAAAGTATACTTTCATGTCTAGTTGGGATAAGCAATTTTCATTATGGTTGATGAGTCGTAACGGGGGTAAAAGTACATTGTCTGCCCCATTTGTTATGACTAAATTAATGCTTTATCCTAACTTTGCAAGTTACATATTGTCACTAACTGCTATGCAATCTCAAGATACATTTTTAAAGATGGAAAGTATAGCTAAACAACAAATAGAATCATTCGCTGGATTAACAGATATATTCATCGGAGAAGTCGTTAGTTCAGCAAATCATGATGGATTTGTGCATCACCCACAAGGATTTAGATGTAAATTATATAATGGTAGTTTTGTACAAACTGTATCAGGAGATTCAGACAATTCAAGAGGAAAAAGAAGCAATTTAAATCTATATGATGAAAGTGGATTTCTTTGATGAGAGCTTTCTGATGAGTATATAGAGACTACAAGTGGTTTCTGTTTACAAGATTCCTCATTTAAATTAGGTGGTGGAATTAATACAGATTTATTACCTGATAACATACCTAACCAATTATTACTCTGTTCATCTGCTAGTGATACAGATTCAAACTTTTATCACAAATATGCTGAGTGGTCAAAAATGATGTTCCTCGGACATCCCGAGTACTTCGTAGCTTCACTCGACTGTGAAGTTATAATAGGTGCTACGTTAAACGGGATAGCTTTAAGCGTTCCTTTATTATCAAGGGATAAAGTGGATAGTGCTTTAAGAACCAATCCTGCTAAGGCTAGCAGAGAGTATTTAAATCGCTTCGATAACGATGGAGGGGACGGTCATCCTATTAAACGTTCAACAATAGCACATAACTCAGTTGTAAGACCACCTTTATTATCAAATGTAGATAATAGCAGTAGAAGATTTGCAATCGCATGGGATCCAGCGCACGATTATGATAATTCTGCATGTTCTGTAGGAGAATATGTATATGATGAAAATGTTGGATGGAAATTAAAAATACAAAATGTTGTCAACTTTAGACAATTAGGAGAGAAGAAAAATAGAAAGAATATTAGAACCCCTGAGCAAGTAGAAGAGATAAAGGATATGTTGGTTAAATATAATGGCAAAGGGTTTGCTGATTATGAAAATATAGATTATTTATTTATAGATGCTGGTTCTGGTGGAGGTGGTAATCAGATTGCCGATTATTTCATGGAAGATTGGGTTGATAAATATGGTGTTAAACATAAAGGCTTGATAGATAGGGTTGAAAGTGAAGCGTATTCTAGTCAATTCCCCAACGCTGTAAATAAATTGAAATTAATTCAACCTAAAAAATATAGAACAGAAATGTTTGATGATTTTATAGAATTATTGAATTTAGGATTAATTGAATTTACTGAAGAATACGATTTAAAAGGTTATTTGAATATTGCTGAAGAAAATGATAATGAAATTATAGAAGAAGTAGATGAAAACACTGGTGAAATTAATAAAATAAAGGGTGTTTCTTATAGAACTCATAAATTATCGTGGGAAGAAGAATTGGCTTTAAAAAATATTGATATAGCAAAAGAAGAACTTATTGCTACTATGAAATATGGTGGAGAAGCTGGTAGTTCTTACAGATACGGTTTAAGTCCAGAAAAGAAGAATAGAATGCATGACGATAGGGCTTATTCTTTAGTTATGCTTGCGTGGCATCTAAAGAATTTAAGAAGAGAGAATATAACTAAAAGAGAAAAAGAAAAAGTTGATATTTCTAGTTTACTTCAATTTAGCTCTCAAGAAGTAAAAAGAAGAAGATTATTTTAGAAAGGAGGATAATATGGATATAGAAAAAATTAAACAAGAAGCTATAGAAGAATATAAAAAAGATAAGTCACAAGAATTTATGTTATTTGCGCAACAAATGAATCAAGTAATATTAGAAGGAATGAATACTACCAATAAGAAGAAGTTCTACAAAAAATATACCCCTGAACAAGTAGAACAATTCTTATTAGATCCATCTAAATATGAGGTTCAACTAAGAGATATGAGTAGATACTTAACGGTTTCTTCACCACAATATTGGAGGTTGGTAAATTATTTACCTTCTATGGCTGTTTTACGTCCAATAGTAACTCCTTTTGATATTGATAAAGTTACTAAAAATAAATCAAAAACAACTAAAACGTTAAAGAGTTGCATGAAGGCAATAGACAATATGTCTGTTCAGCATGAATTTTTAAAAGTCTTACAGGTTGCATTTAGAGAAGATACTTTCTACGGATATACAATAGAAACCGATCAAAGCTTCTTTATAAAACAATTAGATCCTAAATATTGTAGAATAAAAGGCAAATATGATGGATGTTTTACATATGAATTTAACTTTTCGTATTTCGATAATTACCCAGATGAATTAAATAATTATGCTGAAATAGATAATGAATTTAAAAGAAAATACGACTACTTCAAAGCTAATTCAAGTTTAAAATGGCAAGAATTAAATTTAGAAAAAGAAGTATGTATAAAGTGTCAGGAGACATTTGATTTCTCATGCCCTCCCTACATATCTGTTTTTAATGACTTGTATGACATAATTCTATATAAAGATATAAATAAAGATAAGTTTGAACGTGAAAATAATACTTTCTTAGGACTAAAAATGCCTATTAGAGAAGGAAGTAATAATGATGATGATTTTTCATTATCAGCAGATACAATGAAAACTTACTTTGCATTTATACAAAGCTGCTTACAAAATAAAGTTAATTTATTTATGTCACCTATGGATTTTGAAAGTGTTAGTTTTGGAAATAAAAATAGTTCACAAACTAATAATGATGTGATTCAGAGTGCAATAACTTCATTCTGGTCATCTACAGGGGTGTCAGAGTCTTTATTTTCTGGTGGAAAAAGTGCTAACACATTAGAATTATCTATTAAAACGGACGAAAGTTTATTATTTAATGTATATAGACAGATTGAACGTTGGTTATCAAGAAAAATTAAATTAATGAGCGACGGAATGTTTAAAGTTACTATTCCTAATTTAACATATTTTAATTTAGATAGTGCGCACGATAGATATATAAAAGATGCTCAATATGGATTTAATGGTTCTATAACTTTAGTTGAGGCTACCAATGGCATATCTCAGAATGAGGCTTATGGTTTAGGGTTTATAGAAAATGAAATTTTAGACAAGCATTCTACTATGATACCTGTTTCATCTTCTCATACACAAAATAGTGAATCAGAAAGTGGTAGACCTACTGTTGATACACCTACAGAGTCAGGTGAAGCCAGCAGAGAACAACAATAGGTGGTGATAATATGAAAGATTTTATAATTGTTTTTAGCGAAGAAGATAAAGAGAAATTAACCAAAAAAGGTCTTGTATTTATAGGTAATCAAGGAAATGGATATATATTTAAAGACAATGGATTAGTTTCTTTTAGCGAAGATATAAAAATGATGAGAACCGATATGGTTTGTTTGTAGATAGGAGGTGATTGAATGAAAGATAAAATAGTTTCTATTCCTATTAAGAATATAAATCTAGAAGAAGGTGAACAATTTGATTTAAAGAAAGTTTCACTTAGGCTATTAACTGATGGAGCAGTGTCTAGTCATGGATTATTTATTGATGAAGTTGCATTATCCACCATATCATCTACTATTGATAAAAAGCCAATTTTATGCGCTTATGAAGAAGATGAAAATGGAAATAAAACCGATTTTAAGGGACATGAAATAGAATATCAGATAACAAAAGAAGGTAAAAAATATACTGTAAAAAAAGTATACATTGAACAACCCGTAGGTTTATTAGATGGTCTTACTTTTCAGGTGCAACAAATTGATAATATTAATTGGGTAACTTGTGATGGTTATTTATATAACGAATATTGTCAAGATGCTGTAAGGATATTAGAGGAAGCAGATGGAGAAAAGGCTGTCTCTATAGAGTTTAAAATATTAGATGGTTATGATGGAGAAGACAACTTATATCATGTAACAAAAATTCATTTTTTAGGTGTTACATTATTAGGGGATAATCATACACCTGCTATCACTGGTGCAAACATAACAAAATTCACACAAGAGCAAAATGTTTTATTTGCTACTCAATTTGAAAAAATTGTAGAACGTGTAAACAAACTAAATGAATACAAGGGAGGTATTATGGTGAAGAAAGAGGAGTTGATTGTAAAATTCTCAATGTTAAAGGGTAACGAAGAATTTGAGACATTGATTTCAAATGAAGAATTATCTATTGAAGAATTAGAGAATAAACTTTTTGCATTATCAAATTCTCAGATAGCAAAAGCTGTTAGAGAAGCCGTAAATAGTTACGAAGTAGATTTTACAAACAGATGGAATGAAACATACAAAATACAAAAGTATTACGTAGAAGATATTATTAGTTCTGAAAACTTAGTAGTTTGTGAAGATAATCAAAACTATTATGCATATTATGGAATTCCTTTTACTATGCAAGGTGACAAAGCTGTTGTAGAATTCGATAAGGCTGAAAGATATATAAGAGGTGATTGGAGAAAGTATGAAGGTGAAACTACTGAGATAGAGGTTAATCATGCTTTTGAAAATGAAATCAACAAAATAGTTGAAAAACTAGAAAAAGAAACTGAAGATAAAAGTAAAATTGAAAATGAATTAAATGAAGTAAAAGTTAAATTTACAGAGCTTCAATCAGAAAATGAAGAAATCAACAAAGAATTAGGTAGATTAAAAGAGTTCGAAGAAAATATCTTAAAAGAACAAAAAGCAAACGAAATTGAAGAAGTTCTTTCTAGATTTGAAGAACTGAAGTCTGTTAAAGGCTTTGAAGAAATAATAACAAATGCAAATGATACATCTATAGAGGAGTTAGAAAAGTCTCTAAAGATACTTGCTTTCGATAACGGAATAGTGATTAATAAAAAAGGTTCTAAGAAGAGTTTTTCAAAAGAATCACAATTAATAAAAACTACAGCGCAATATCATACAGAAGAATTAAGCGAAGCTGAGATGAGATATGGCGTTGGTATAAAGAAATATATAAGATAATAAAAATTAAAATAGTCCATGAGACTTAAAAGGAGGAATTTTTAAAATGGCAAGATTTGAAGTAATCAATAATTCAAGAGAAGCAAAGATTTATAACGTAAAGGTAAAAACAGCGGATTATGATGCTGCTGAAACTGGATTAGTTTCTAACGGAGTAGTTGGGAAAGTAGTAAAGAGATTAGAAGATAATGTTTATGAATTAGAAAAATTAGCAGCAGAAGGAGATAAGGTATTCTTTGTTGCTTCACCAGAAGTTGATGTTGATGAATACAATTTTAAGAAAAACACATTATTACATTATATGAATGATGTAGACGATGTTTTAGATGCTGTAGAGATAGCAGTTGATAGAAAATTCGCTATATCAGAAGATGGAATTAATGGAACTATAGTATCTAAGAAGGGTTATGTTTATGCGAAAGTAGGAGAAACAAAATTACAATATAAAGCAACAAAACCTGACTTCGAGACAGACCAAGCTGTTTTAATAGCTGAAATTGAGGAAGTTGTTCCAGCAACTCAAGGAATGTTTATTGGATTAAACGGAAAAAATTTAGCAATGCAATATAACATCGTAAGATGTAGAGTTATAGCTTAATTAAAGGGAGGAATAAAAATATGTTAACACAAACAGGTTTAGAATTAGTAAAATTAGGGGTAGATCAAGTAAATAGAGTTCCAGTTACAAACTTTTCACAAACTACAAGAAATGAGGCTATGAGAGATAAATTCTTAGAAATCATGGGTACTCAAACTTTTGATGTTATGGCTTATAATGCACACAAATACGAAATATTTGAAGTTATTAGAGAAATTATATCTCAAACTATTTCTAATGGAGATGGAATAATGTCAGCATTCTACAATCAATTCGTTGAAGAACATTATGTTGATTTAGGAGATACTAAGGAATTTGAAATTGAAAATGATGCTTATTTAACAGTTGGTAAAGTTTCAGGTAACAACTGGGATTTAGATAGACAAAGAATGGACAAAGGTGCTACTTTTGTGGTTTCTACAGATGCTTATGCAATTAAAGTATTTGAATATTTTAAGAGATTTATGACTGGAAGATCTTCATTCGAAGAATTAGTGGCTAAAGTTGATATATCTATAAAGAAGTTTAAAGATGACTTCGTTGCATCAGCATTTAAGTCTGCGGTAGAAGGATTACCAACAGGATTTAAATATTCTGGTGCGTATAATGAGGCTGAAATTCAAAAAGTTTTAACTAATACAACTGCTGCAAATTATGGAACTGAAGTTATTTTAGTTGGAACTAGAGCTTCATTAAATAAATTACAAAAGATACAAGTAGCAAACTTATCCGATGCACAAAGAGCAGAATATAGTTCTAAGGGATTCGTAAGAGAATGGAATGGATATGTGTGTGCTGAATTACCAACAGTATTTAAATCTAATTCTATTACAGAGTTCTGCTTCGACAACGATACAGTATATGTACTACCAGCAGGAGCAAAACCAGTTAAGTTAGTTGTAGAAGGCGAACCTTTAGTAGCAGAAACTAATGAAATATCTGATTTAAAAGATATGACAAAAGAATTTGCTACAATTTTCAGAATAGGTGCTGCAGTAGTATATAATAGATTAATTGGTTCAATTGAAATTACAGGTTAATATGAATTAAAAAAATAGAGGGGGTTTTGCCCCTCTTTCTAATTATTTAATTAAAAGGAGAGATATGAATGGCAAGATCCAAGAAAAATACAGAAAATAAGGTTGAAAATATAACAAACGAAGAAAATATTGAAATTACAGAAGAAAAAGTAAAAGAGAATAAAACGGATACACCTAAGTCAGGGCAGAGAATGTCTAGGAAAAGAAATAATTCTCAGAATAAATACGTTAATTTAGATAGAGACAGGATAGTTCCTGTTGTCTCAGTGTCTAGTTTCCCTGTTGGATATGTAAATAAGGAAACAAATAAATTCATTAAGTGGAATGAATATGGTGATGAACATGAATTAAAAATATCAGAGGTTATTAATATGATGGGAGAAAGTGAAAAATATCTAAAGTCATGGCTAATAGTTGATGATATGGAAGTAATAGAAGCTTTTGATTTAGAAAACTTATATGAAACTATATTTGAGATGGAAGACTTAGAATCATTCTTCAAGACAAATCAAAGAAATATTAAGGAAAAATTAGGAATGCTACCTATAAATATGAGAAATGATGTTTTAAATAGAGCTGTTTCTATGATTTATAATGGAGAGATTTCAGATTTAAGAATAGTCTCAATGCTTAAAAAAGAATACAATATCACTATAGAAATATAGGGTAATTACATATAAATTAAAATGAGGTGGTGAAAATGTGGATAATGGATATGAATTAATTAAAAATAGTTTTTTATCTAAAATAAGAGATTATAAATTATTTGCCTTAAATGAGGAAGAAATTGATGAAGTAATTAAGCAGAATTTAAAAACAGCGATAGTATTATGCGAATTTGAAGATATAGAATTTGATGATTTATTGGATAAGTTTAATAGAAAAATAACGGGACTAGAGATAGAGGCGATAACAAGTTATATGGTTTACAACTGGATATTACCAAGAGTAAATTCTGTTGAATTATTTGAATATAGACTTTCTAGTACAGATTATAAAAGATTTAGTGAAGCAAATCATTTAGAATCAATGCAAAAGATAAAAAATGATTCATATAGCACTGCCAGGTACTATGCAAATAAAATTGCTAGAAAAAAAATGATGAAAGAGTTGATAAGTGAATGAGTTATTTAGATATATTGAAAAAGATGAATAACTATACCAACTCTACGGATGCCATAGTTAAATATGGGAAAGAACTAGAGAATCTTCATTTTACCGAAGATCCGTCTTATAGATTAGCAAAAATATATTGCAATGATTTATCTTCAAAGGATTTAGATATACGAATAAAAAACAGCTCAACAAATGTAAATGAAAGAAAATTTATATTAAGACCTGATACAAAAATTGATATAGGGAGTTATATAGGATTTGATGGTAAACTTTATTTGGTTGAAGAATACGAAGATAATTCAACAAGTCCATATTGTAATGTCACCCTTTGTAATCAAAAAATTAAATTAACAGAAGAGTTATCAATTCCTTGTGTAGCTGCAGGTGAATCTTATGGAGTAAAATTAACAGCTTCAAATGACTTCATTACAGATGCGGATACCAAAATTAAAGTTACAGTTCAGAGTAATTCAACAACAAGAAACATTCCATTAAACACTCGATTTATATTGGGATTCTCAGAGCATGGAGTATATAAGATTTCAGATGTAACGGTTTATAATGAGGGAATGTTAACTTATATTTGCAAAAAGGATAACTTTAGAGATGGCTATGATGATTTATCTACAGGTATTGCATACAATGGTGATTTACCTTCTGTAGATGAACCAATAGAACCTATTGAATATACAATAAGTGGTGCTGACACAATTAGAAAAGGACAAACTGAAACTTACACAATAAGTAGTCCTGATGGAACATGGGAAATAGAAGATTATTCTGATTCTGTTGAAATTATAAGCCAAGATAGTTCACAAATTCAAATTAAATGCAATGTTTATGGTGATTTTATAACTCTATTATATACTAGCATGAATGATAATGATGTGAGTATATTGGCACAAAAAGATATATCATTAGTTAGGTAGGTGAGCAAATGAATGATATTAATAATAAGTATTTAAATACTGTAAGTTCTAAATTAAAAAAAGTAAGTATGATATTACAATATACGCATGAAAAAATAATTGAAAACCAAGAGATTAAAAGATTAGTTTATTATAATACAAAAAACCCATTGTCTAAAAAAGGTCTTAAATATGATAATACAAAAGTAGATCAACCTGATTTAACCGAAGAAGATGTTAAAGATTTAATAACATTACTACCATTTAATCCCGATATGAAGATAGATTTATGTAGTTTCATATTTCTAAATACTCCATCTGCAACATTTTCAAATGGAGATAATGTAATATACCTGGATATCAATATAGTTTCACCTGCTGAATACTTTGAAATTACTACAGGATTGAGATTGTATGAAATATCTCATAAAATAGCTAATATATTTGATGGTTTATATATAGATGATGAAGATTACATTGAAGAATTGGGAAATTTAAAGTTTATTTTAGATGATATTGCAGTAAATAGATTAAGTAATAATAGTAGCATGTTGTGGAGTTCTATGAGGTTTTCAATTCAACTCATACCTCAAACACGTATTAGAGGTTGGTAAAATGATAATATATAAAGATTATGATACAACGAATTTATTATTTAATGAACCTTGTGATATAGATGATTTAGGAGTTATTTATCCAATATCAGTCGGAGATTATAAGAAGCTTCAAAAGTATATACAATATCTAATATTTTCAGAGAAACATTTAAATTTAACAAAAGAAGCTAAATTATTAAATGGGATAATAGTTATGATAGCAGGTTCTAAATGTAAG
>ERZ1034984.1524-NODE-1524-length-21352-cov-10.965441_pt1 | contig 21352 bp, 21 predicted proteins | sample MGYA00520589_ERZ1034984 | MGnify/ENA primary metagenome ERZ1034984 (study PRJEB33766, sample SAMN09781790) | gut metagenome | biome: gut microbiome | host: Homo sapiens | place: Madagascar | study: EMG produced TPA metagenomics assembly of the PRJNA485056 data... | reverse complement strand
AACATAGCACCGATGTTAATTGCCATGTAGAAAAGGCTGAACGCATCGATACGACGTTCTGCATACTTGGGGTCATCATACAAGTTACCCACAAGAACCTGCAAGTTGCCCTTGAAAAGGCCTGTTCCCAAAGAAACACAAGCCAAACCTGCAAACATGGACACCTGACCAGTTGTGTCGGCATCTGTAGGAATTGCCAATCCCAGATAACCTAGGAACATTGTGACAAAACCGATGGTAACACACTTGCCATAACCAATCTTATCGGCAATCATACCACCGAAGAGAGGTGCGAAATAAACTACAGCCAGGAAGATAGCATACACCTGTCCTGCCTGCGACTCTGTCCATCCAAACTTAGCCTGCATGAACAACGTAAAAATGGCGAGCATGGTATAATAACCAAAACGCTCACCCGTATTAGCCAAAGCTAACGCATAAAGACCTTTAGGTTGATTCTCAAACATAATATAATTTATTTTTAATTGTTATTTGCTTTATCAAGTAGCTTGCAGCTAACAGTTTGCAAAGATACGGAAAATCTTTGAATATACAAACATTATGCAGAAAAAACCACTTTTTCGGCTAACTTTTGGCGCAAACCTTGACAATTTCACGTCACATTTCCACCCAAACAAGCATAATGCGCTTCCGTAAGAAGAAAGATTTTAAGAAAAATAAACAAGAAAACTGAACATTTTCTATTTATATTACAAAGAAGTTGCGGATTTTTTTGTAATTTTGCACCCCGAAACCCCAGAGGTGGGTTGTTAGGACATTAGAATACACATTTTATTTAGGTAAAAAGAGATTATCATTTATGAGACAACTTAAGATTAGCAAGAGTATAACCAACCGTTCCAGTGAAGCACTCGACAAGTACTTGGTGGAGATTGGTCGTGAGCCTATGGTCTCTATCGACGAGGAGATCGAACTCGCACAGAAGATTCGCAAGGGCGGACGCGAGGGTGAGCGTGCCAAGGAGAAATTGGTCAAGGCCAACCTCCGTTTCGTGGTATCTGTGGCAAAGCAGTACCAGCACCAAGGCCTTTCGCTTACCGACCTCATCGATGAGGGCAACATCGGTCTCGTGAAAGCTGCCGAGAAGTTTGACGAGACTCGTGGTTTTAAGTTTATCTCATACGCCGTATGGTGGATTCGTCAGAGCATCCTACAGGCTATCGCCGAGCAGAGCCGTATCGTTCGCTTGCCTCTCAACCAGGTAGGTGCTTTGAGCAAGATTCAGGCTGAGATCAGCAAGTTTGAGCAGGAGCACCAGCGCAAGCCTTCCGTTTCTGAGTTGAGCAAGATCACCAACATGGAGGAGACCAAGATCGACCAGACTATCAAGGCTGACAACCACCACATGAGTATCGATGCTCCATTCGGTGGCGAGGACGATGACAACGCCATGGTCGATGTAATGGCCTCTGGCGACGACACCCGTACCGACAAGCAGGTGGACTTCGAGTCTATGAGCAGCGAGTTGAAGCGTGTGCTCGACGCAGTGCTCAAGCCTCGTGAGCGTGACATCCTCTGTTACTGCTACGGCATCGGCTGCCACGAGAAGGGTCTCGAAGAGATCGGTAGCGAGTTCAACCTCACTCGTGAACGTGTTCGCCAAATCCGCGAGAAGAGCATCATCAAGCTCCGTGAAAGTGGAAAGATCAAGATATTGATGAAATACTTGGGTTAAGAAATAAAAAAGGCTAGCAAAATTTGCTAGCCTTTTTTATTTCTATTTGTTTTGTACGAAGTTTCCTTCCTTATCTATCAATCCCGACATGCCATCCTTGACTGCCTCAAAATAAGGGTACTCGTCACGGAGACAAATCTCATCATAGATGAAGTCGGCTACGACCGTCTCTTTGCCGTCAGGAAGAACCAACCCCATCTTGCCACCTTTCTCTGCGATAACCGGCATGATACTCAAGTCATCATTGTAGATGTAACAGGTGCGAAGGAAGTCGTACTGAGGCGAAAGCATGACCTCACCATTGTGATTCTTCATGCCAAACTTGCCGTCTTGCTCAAACACCTCGTGATACTGGATGTATTTCTCCTTCAAGCGAAGATAATAGAAGATCATCTTGCGCTTGTCGTTGACAAACTCCAACATGTATTGGAAGGTGTCGCAATAGTTGGCTACCGAACGCACAAGAATCATCTTGAGGTCCAAGCCATCGAGTGCCTTGCGGTTGAGGTCGATATACTTCGCTATCGCCTTCTCCTTCTCTGGCACCGTCAAACTTGCCAATCGTTTCTCAAACTCCAACATGGCAGTCTTGGTACCCGACATACCTTTGATATATCGGTGAATCTGTCTTCCCATTTCTGCACAAACAAACTTGTCTATCTCTTGCTGCTCTATCGGGTCAGCATACTCTTTTATAAGAGCCTCAGGTGTCGTGTTCATGGTTAGTCCTTTCCTTTATATATTAATAATGTGTAATTACTTCTTAATGTTAGGTTGCTGCAAGCCATATCCCTTGCGCTTGTCTTCCCACATCAGAAGGAGCGAGATGACGATGGCTACCACACCAAAGAGGGCGAAGATGGTCATCGTCTCTGTATAGTCGATAACGCCATTGGCTCCCGTGTTAGCCTGGTTCACCTTACCAATCCAAACAGGTACAAGAGCCAAACCGATATTCTGAATATAGAAGATGAGGGCATAAGCAGTACCCAACAGCTTCATTGGGATAATCTTAGGAACAGATGGCCACATGGCAGATGGTACCAAACCGAAGGCGATACCCAACACGACCATCACTGCCACAGCAAGAATCCATGTGCCGAAAGGCAAAGCGAAGATGATGTGTACGCAAGTGAGGAGCACACTACCGATGAGCATCAAGGTTGCTCCCTTGCCATACTTATCATAGATACTGCCAAACAATGGGGTCAGGAAAATGGTACCGAATGGCAACATCGCAGGTATCAAGCCAGCAACATCCTCTGCCACACCATACTTTAAGATCATCAACTTGGTAGCAAACTTCAAGAATGGGAATACACCTGCATAGAACATCAAGCAGAGCACTGCCACATACCAGAAACCGGTTGTGGTAAGCAAGACCTTCAAATCAGAGAACTTGAATCCTTCCTCTGGCTCACCCTGAACAGCAGCTGCTGAAGCATCCTCCTTCTTGTCCATTACGCAATAAACGAGGAAGACGATAACACCAGCGCAAAGCAATGCGGCTCCCAAACCTACAGAGGCAGAAACACCACCCATCCACTTGGCGAAAGGAAGTGCGAAGCCCAAGGCTCCGGCTGTACCAAGACGAGCCAAAGCTACCTGCACACCCATGGCAAGCGCCAACTCATGACCCGTAAACCACTTCACGATGACCTTGCTCACGGTGATACCTGCAATCTCGCAACCCACTCCATAGATAGAGAAGCCCAAGGCTGCCAATACCACCTGTGTCTGGTAGGTACCGAAGAATGGAACTGCGATAGTGCCAGTAAAGTCGTGACCTACAGCATACCACTTAATCAAAGCACCACCAAACATCAAGATGGTGGACATGATGCCCGTGAAACGGATGCCAAACTTGTCGAGGATAATACCACCGAAGAAAAGGAGCAGGAGGAACACATTGAAGTAGCCGTATGCTCCAGAGAAAAATCCATACTCATCCGAAGACCAACCGAGTCCTAGCCCACCATCTTCTTTGGCAGCCGTCAACAGCGGCTCCAATGGTGACATGACATCAGTAAAGAAGTAGCCAAACATCATCGTGAAGCTCACGATGAGGAGGGCTGTCCAACGAGCAGACTTAGAGTCGCTCAGTTTTTGTTGAATTGCTTGTGTTGTCATTTAATATTTATTATTTATCATTTACTATTTACGTTTCACTCCCTTCGTTCGGGTGATGTCGAAGAGATACCCCAGCTTGATGACAATCTGTCCGAAGTTACTCTTACCGAAGTAATCCTTCTTGGAAGAACCATAGATATTGCCCAGTCCATAGTAGTAACGAGCCTCCAGCAAGAAGTGTCCTACCTTCGGGATGCTATACTCCGCACCCAAGCCCAGGGCGATACCATAGTCAAACTTCTTCTCTACTGCCATCGTATCTTGTGCCATGATATTGTTGACACGGTCATTATCGGTGGCTGGCATATTCTTCACATCGAAGTTAGTCTTGGTCGATTCACTGAGATACAAGCCAAACTGTGGTCCGGCATTGACAAAGAAGTTCAGACCTCGTGTCTCCCTACCCCATGCCAAGTGAGCCATGATAGGCAACTGGATATAGTTGATGGTACGCTCGTATGCCATCGCCTCACCCGTTTGCGAGATGATGACTGGCGCATTGTTGATGTCGAGAATCTTCTCCTTCCATCCCACCTGCGAATAGTTCACCTCACCATAGATGGAGCAGATGGTCTTGAAATACTTCTCGCACACATAGCGATAAGAGAAACCGCCAGTGATACCCCCATGCTGCTTCTGAGGGATGTCGGGAGTAAAGCCCACGCTGCTCAACACATAACCACCGTTGGCACCGATGGAAAAGTCGTTGCGGTGCTCACCTATCTGAGCCGAGGCCTTCATACCCCCCAAGAGGAAAGCCGCCGTGAGCAGCACCCATATCTGATTCTTCATTTATTATCTATTATTTATCATTTGTTATTTATCAATACGTCACCGCCTCTATCTGTCGGTTGAAGGTATAGTGTATCAACTGAAGCACCTGATTGCGGTAGCCACCCTTCTTGGTCTTCTCGAAGTGAAGCGGAGTCTGCACCGGCTGATAGTTCACCTGCGACTTGTCTCCCGTAAAGTCCTTGCCATACTTGTTGACACCCTGGATGAAGAACATGGCGTGGTCGTAGCCAGTGATGGCAAAGCGAGGCATCGCCACCTGCATTGGTTGATGGAACCAAGTATTGTATCTCCGCTCTAGGTCGATGACCTTGGCAGAGTTGGCATTATAATAAAAGGTAGAAGGGATATAAGTATCGTACTTATAGAAACGATCGAGGTTGTACTTCGCATACATCAACCACTCGGTGTAGCCGAAGAGAGAGACGACTGCCCCAGGGTACTTGGCAGAGAACTCATCCAACTTGTTGAGCACCTGCGTCAACTGTGGTGAGCGACCGGTATTGAGTACTACGACATTTTGCTTGGAAGGAACAAACGCCTTAGCAAAATAGTCGAGCGAAGAATTGACATTGGTAATATTGTAAGCGATCTTGCGCTTCTCCAGTTCCTTGCGAAGTCCAAAGGTAAAGTTACCCTTGCGAGAAGTCGTATCATTACAATCCACAAAGATAGGATGCACATTCTTGAATCGGTTCAAAAATGCCTTGATAGTGGCATCATTGAGCGACTCTGGAGCTTGATACACCTGGAAGATTTCCTTGGTGCGCTCCACGTTGTCACCATTGATGGAGAAAGGGATGACCATCTTGATGCCATAGCTCTTGCAGAAGTCTGCCAAAGGAGCCACCTGCTTGGTATAAAGAGGACCAAAGATAAGGTCGCAAGCATCAGCCCCCTCCTGCACCAAGGTGGTACGGATGTCAGCATCGATAGGCACGTTCCAAGCATGGATATTAGTAGAGATACCTTGCTGCTTCAGTTGTTCGCAAGCCATCAAGATGCCACGATAATACTCCACCATTCGCTTACCATCGCCATCTACATCATGCAAAGGAAGCATCACACCCACATTCACCATGTTGGCTTTCTTCGCTACAGTGGTACGCTGCGTAGTAGCAGTTTTTTGGGCTGTAGTTTTCTCAAAAGGAATAAAGAGCGTAGCACCTTTCTGCAACATGTAGCCTTCCTTCTTCATCTCAGGATTGGCGTCCATCAGTTCAGGGAGTGTCAAACCATACTTGTTGGCGATACCGAAGACGGTATCTTTCTTCTTGACTGTATAGATGTCACGCCATTTGGTGGTCTGGGCGAAGATGCCCAATGAAAGCATCAATCCCAAAATCATGATGAAATATCTCATTTTTTGTCTCATATCCAACTAATTTTATGATTTCATTTGCAAAAATACAAAAAAACTCTCATTCAACCATACTCTAATTCGGAAATTTGCGCTATCTTTGCAGAAATTTACATAAAGACATGAAATTAGAGACGAAAATATTGACACTTTTGGTGCTCTTGTTGGGCTTTTGCCAAGTCAGCAAGGCACAGGACTATCCCTCCATCACTCCGTCGATGAGCATCACCACAGCTGATGGAGAGACCAGCGATGACGACAACTACTCTGGCTCCGCCCCTATCAGGGTGTCGCTGAAAGCCAATGCCAACGACGACATCGGATGGGACAGCCACTACGAGTGGCGCATCTTCCACGACAATGATACGGTACCATATATAATAAGGTATGAGGAGAACACCGACCTGGAGTTCAACCAATCGGGCTTACACCGCATCTTCCTCTATGCCAAGTTCACCAAGGATGGCATGACCCTCGAACAGAACAACGAGGACTCACCTCTCTCCATCACGGTCGCCGAGAGCATTCTCCAGATGCCGAACGCCTTCTCGCCCAATGGCGATGGCATCAACGACATCTACAAGGCGAAGGATGGCTACCAGAGTCTGACGGAATTCCATGCCTATATATTTAATAGGTGGGGACAGAAACTCTTCGAGTGGACCAATCCTGCCGATGGTTGGGATGGCACCTACAAGGGAAAGCCGGTGAAGGATGGTGTCTATTTCTGTCTGGTCAAGGCAAAAGGTGCCGACGGAAAGACCTACAACATCAAGCGGGATGTCAACCTGCTGAGAGGGTACATCGAAAACTCAACAACAAACGAATAAAATCAATGAACGCAGAAGACGAAAAGATAAATGTGTGGGGAGCACGCGTACACAACCTGAAGAACGTGGACGTGGAGATTCCCCGCAACTCACTGACAGTCATTACAGGACTTTCTGGTTCGGGAAAGTCATCGCTTGCCTTCGACACCATCTTTGCCGAGGGACAGCGCCGTTACATCGAGACCTTCTCTGCCTATGCCCGCAACTTCCTGGGCAACATGGAACGTCCTGACGTAGATAAGATTACAGGTCTCAGTCCGGTGATTAGCATCGAGCAGAAGACCACCAACAAGAACCCTCGTTCCACCGTAGGTACCACTACCGAGATTTACGACTACCTACGCTTGCTCTATGCTCGTGCCGGCACCGCCTACAGCTATCACAGCGGCGAGGCGATGGTGAAATACACCGAGGAACAGGTCATCGACATGATACTCAACGACTACCGAGGTCATCGCATCTTCCTCCTCGCTCCTCTCGTCCGCCAACGCAAGGGCCACTATCGCGAACTCTTCGAGAGTATGCGACGCAAGGGCTATCTCCACGTGCGTGTAGATGGCGAAATCATGGAGCTGACCCGAGGCATGAAAATCGACCGATACAAGAACCATAACATAGAGGTAGTCATCGACAAGTTGGCTGTCAAGGAGGAGGACGAAGAACGCATCCGCAAGAGCATCGCCACCGCCATGAAACAAGGTGACGGTATGGTGATGGTCATCGACAAGGATGCAGCCAAGATTTTCTCCAAGCGACTGATGGACCCCGTGACTGGCATGGCATACCAAGACCCTGCTCCAAACATGTTCTCCTTCAACTCTCCTGAAGGTGCGTGTCCTCACTGCAAGGGTCTCGGCAAGGTGAACCAGATAGACATCAAGAAGGTGATACCAGACGACAAGTTGAGCATCCACGAAGGTGGCATCCTTCCTTTAGGAAAATACAAGAACCAGATGATTTTCTGGCAGATAGAGGCATTGCTGGAGAAGTATGGCGACACCCTCAAGACTCCTATCAAGGACTTAAGCGAGGAAGCCATGCAGGAAGTGATGTATGGTTGTCTGGAGAACGTGAAGATCAGCAAGGAGAAGGTACACACCTCCTCCGATTACTTCTGTGCCTACGATGGCATCATTGACTACCTGCGCAAGGTGATGGAGAGCGATGATTCCGCCAACGGCAAGAAGTGGGCAGACCAATTCATCTCCACCATCGAATGCCCTGAGTGCCACGGACAGCGACTCAAACGAGAGTCCCTCTCCTATCGCATCTGGGAGAAGAACATCTCAGACGTGGCTACGCTCGACATCGACGAACTGCGTGATTGGCTCGACCATGTGGAGGAGCATCTGCCTAAGATGAAAGCGAAGGTGGCTCACGAGATTGTAAAGGAGTTGCGCTCACGGGTCAACTTCCTCTTGGATGTGGGCTTGAACTATCTCTCGCTCAATCGTCAGTCGGCTTCCCTCTCCGGAGGCGAGAGCCAACGCATCCGACTCGCCACACAGATTGGCAGTCAGCTCGTCAATGTGCTCTACATCCTCGACGAGCCAAGTATCGGTTTGCACCAGAGAGACAACGAGCGACTCATCAATAGCCTGAAGGAGCTTCGAGACATCGGCAACACGGTCATCGTCGTGGAGCACGACCGAGACATGATGCTTGCCGCCGACTATATCGTTGACATCGGTCCGAAGGCAGGACGCAAGGGAGGCGAGGTAGTCTTCCAAGGCACGCCAAAGGAGATGTTGAAGACCCAGACCATCACCGCCCAGTATCTCAATGGCGAGATGGCAATCAAGGTGCCAGAGCACCGACGTGAGGGCAACGGCAAAAGCATCATCATCCATGGAGCCAAGGGCAACAACCTGAAGAACGTGGATGTGGAGTTCCCTCTGGGCAAGCTCATCGTGGTGACGGGAGTGAGCGGTTCGGGCAAGTCAACGCTGGTCAATGAGACCTTGCAGCCTATCCTCTCGCAGCATTTCTATCGTTCCCTGAAGAAGCCAATGCCTTACGATAGCATCGAGGGCATCGAAAATATAGATAAGGTGGTGAATGTCGATCAGAGTCCTATCGGCAGAACCCCTCGCAGCAACCCTGCCACTTACACGGGTGTGTTCAGCGACATCCGCACCCTCTTCGTAGGATTGCCAGAGGCGAAGATTCGTGGCTACAAGCCAGGGCGCTTCTCCTTCAATGTGAAGGGTGGCAGATGCGAGGCTTGTGGCGGAAATGGATATAAGACCATCGAGATGAACTTCCTTCCCGACGTGATGGTGCCATGCGAGGTTTGTCACGGCAAGCGATACAACCGAGAGACACTGGAAGTGCGCTACAAGGGAAAGAGCATCGCCGATGTACTCGACATGACCATCAACCAGGCTGTGGAGTTCTTTGAGAGCGTTCCACAGATCTTGCAGAAAATCAAGGCTTTGCAGAGTGTAGGCTTGGGTTATATCAAGTTGGGACAAAGCTCCACTACCCTCTCCGGCGGTGAGAGCCAGCGAGTGAAACTCGCCACCGAACTCTCAAAGCGAGATACGGGCAAGACGCTCTACATCCTTGACGAGCCGACCACCGGACTTCACTTCGAGGACATCCGCATCCTGATGGACGTGCTCCAGAAGCTAGTCGATCGAGGCAACACGGTGCTCATCATCGAGCACAACCTAGATGTCATCAAGCTCGCCGACTACATCATCGACATGGGACCGGAAGGTGGACGTGGCGGTGGCCAACTGCTCTGTGCTGGAACGCCAGAAGAAGTAGCGGAGAGCAAGAAGGGCTATACCCCAAGATTTCTGAAAGAAGAACTAAAACGATAAATATTATGGATAAGTTACCAATGAATGACGTGCCGATGCTCGTAAGTGCCATCAACTTTCTGCTTCGTGACCACGAGTTTGAAACATTAGACGAGATTTGCTACCACTTCAATGTAGATCGCAAGGAACTGGAAGAGAAAATGGCAAGCCAGGGCTTCGAATGGTCGGAGGAACAGAAGAAATTCTGGTAATAATTTTAAAGAGAAAAGAAAATGACTACAAACTTCACAAAGCGACCCTTGTATCGTGAAATACAAGACTATGTATTCATCGCCATCGGCATGATTTCATACGCAATCGGATGGAACATATTCCTCCTCCCCACCAACGTCACAGCCAGTGGCTTGCCTGGTATCTCCTCCATCATCTATTGGGCTACGGGTTGCCCTGTACAGATACCTTACGCTATCGTCAACGGTTGCCTACTCATTGCAGCATGGATGATTTTGGGCAAGAAGTTCTGCGTGAAGACCATCTATGCCGTTATCGTCGTGACGACCATCACCTCATTTCTCTCCCAAGAGGCTGGCAACATCCACGTACTTCAGACCCAACCACTTTGGGCTGCCTTTCTGGGTGCAGTTTTCTGCGGATGCGGTATCGGATTGGGATTCTCGGCAGGTGGCAGCACAGGTGGCACCGACATCGTGGCAGCCATCGTCAACAAGTATCGTGACATCTCCTTGGGTCGTGTCATCATGATCTGTGACATCTTCATCATTTCCTCCAGCTATTTTGTTGTCCACGACTGGGAGAAAGTGCTTTACGGTTATGTGGTGCTCTACGTCCAGGCATTCTGCATCGACCAAGTGGTCAACAGTCGCCGCCGTTCCGTCCAGTTCTTCATCATCTCGAAGAAGTACATGGAGATTGGCAAGCGCATCAACACGGATGCCGACCGTGGTGTGACCGTCGTGGATGCCTCCGGTTTTTATTCCGGTCAGGAAGTCAAGATGCTCTTCGTGCTAGCCAAGCAGCGCCAGTCGCAGACCATCTTCCGCCTCATCGAGGAGATAGACCCTCACGCCTTTGTGAGCCAGAGTGCCGTGATTGGTGTATATGGCGAGGGCTTCGACCAGATCAAGTACAAGGCAAAGAAAAAAGAAGAATGACAAGATTCTTTACCACTCCATGTGACACGAGTTTCTCAAAAACAGATTGGAGGGGACTTTTTTATTACATTCTCCATCGTCTCCTCCAATTTTTCTCATGCTCTCCTCCAATTTTTCGTCCTCCAACAGAAATACAGGCATTAAGCAAGAAATTGACACTAAAACACATGGTGGTGATACCAAACATACCACTTATACGCCTCACAGAATGGAGAGAAAAGATAAGGTATTGATAATCAAGTGGAGACAAGAAAAATGGAGGAAAACACGGTGACATCCTCCAATATAGGTAGTAATTCAACAACACCCCTCACTTCACGTTACATTTGTCAACCTTTTTCTTTTAGCAAATCTAAGAGATGGCATCATAACTCTCGAAGATTACTATCCTAAAGCTAAGAGATAGACCTCTAAAGCTAAGAGATAGACTCCCAGAACTAAGAGATAACTGTGCCAAAGCTAAGAGATAAAACGCTAAAAGCGGCGAGAACACCAAAAGACACACCAATTGTAAAAAGTATATGTTTAGGACATAGCCTCAACAATCAACTTGATGATAAGGTTGTTCTCGAAAATGAACTTCTAAAAAAGTATTCATAAAAGCAAACAATAAACAAAAAAAGCATGTATGGCAAATCAATACCCCTACATGCTTCTTTTCTTTGTATTTTACAATTCCGAGATTTCATTCTCAGAAAGCCCGGTATATCTAGCAATCTTTTCAATAGGCTCGCCATCTTGCAGCATTTCACGAGCAACCTCAATTTTTCCTTCCATCTTACCTTTTTTCCTCCCCTTTTCCTCAGCTGTATCCAGCGAGTTTTTAATATCTCGATAAGCCTTGAGGCTATCCTCATATTCCCGAAGTTCCTTCTTTGAAAATTTCGCAATTTCTGCCTCAGCAAAAAGCTTGTCAAAGATTTTATCTTTCAACTCATTAGGACGGTTCTCCAACTTAGAAAGATTTTTCAATGCATAAAGCCATTTATCATAAAGAGTACGAAGTTTCTCCAAAGGCTTATCAAACTTCGCAATCTCAACATACTTAAAGGTCAACTTATCGTTAAAGACCTTCTTGGTCTTTTTGTCCAAGAGACCAACATCATGAGCAATCGCCTTTTGATCGAAAGATTCCTCATGCATATTGAAATTAAGCAAAGCAATCACATAGACATGCGACAAGTTAAAATCCCAGTCAGCCGACTTAGGAGCTTGCTCTTTTATCGGGAAAGTGGCATAGTAAAGCGAACGATCCTTAAAGTAAGTCTGATATGCGTTTTGCATTTCTACGATAAATTTCTCTCCTTTTTCATTTTCACAATACACGTCAAAGATAGCTTTTCTATCTGTATAAACGTCACCCACATGCTCACTATTCAAGTATTTCACATCCGTAATCACTTGTTCCTTCCCAAACAAAGAGTTCAAGAAGTTAATGAGCAAGTCCTTGTTGGGCTTGGTACCAAAAATACGCTTGAAACCGAAATCGGTCAACAAGCTAATATATCGTTCTTCTACTAATTGACTCATATGCACAATTTTTGCTGCAAAATTACGATTTTCTCTTGATACCGCCAAATAATTCGTGCCCTTTTATCATTCTCACGAAGGAAAATTTGGTTATATCATCCAAAAGTTGTAATTTTGCAGAAAAAATCAAAATGGAGGATTTGAATATGGCAAAAATAACAAGAGAAGAAGCAATCAGACGCTGGAAAGCAGCCAAGGCTACCAAGAAAGCGATGATTGAGAAAATGCAGAAGATGCTTTATGAAGATTATAAGGCAAGAACTGGTGAAGAGCCTGTAAAATTCAACATATTATAATGAAGAATCTATCTCTAGAAAAAATCAATTCTGTATCACCATATAGAGTTGAGTTCGATTCAACTACAGGCTTATATAAGTTTGTAAGCGACTTTGGCGTAAACTTCGGCATTGCATTTGAAGTAAACGATTTACTGCTCAGTGGTGAATCATACCAGTTTGGTCTAACCAATTACGAAGGGAAACAGTCACCACGTGATCCAAAAGTTAGAGAAACCATTTTGGCTACTGTCGAGGAATTCTTCGCAAAGAACCAAGCAGCCTTACTCTATATTTGTGAGACGGGTGATGGAATGCAAAAAATGCGCAGTCGGCTCTTTTCTTTTTGGTTCAATATTTATAAGGACCACGATGAATATCTCTTTTTGCCTCAGTTGGTGTATGACGAAGAAGACAATGAAAACTATGCAGCTTTGATTATTAAACGAGACAATCCTCACATTCTCGATTTAGTGTCAGAATTCACCAATACAATAGCTCTTCTTAATGAAAAGCCAGGGCAGGAATAATAGTATAATATTTGCACAATTAAAATAAAAGTTGTAATTTTGCAGAAAAATTCGGAAAGATGGATAGATACGATAAAGAAAGATTGGTGGAAATCGTGCTCTACGTCCTCAACAAGACGGGCGAGCTAGACTACTACACCCTCTTGAAAACCATATATTTCGCTGAACTGAAGCACTTGGCGAAATGGGGACAACGCATAACGGCAGACGATGTCTGCGCTATGCCCTATGGTCCAGTACTCTCCCACTTGCTCGATGCCATCAAGGGCGACTCCCATGAGCCAGAGCTATCACGAATGCTGAAATCAGCCTTTAAGTTCGCCTCAGAAGATGCCTCCAACATCATGCTTCCCCTGAGAAAAGCCAATGAAGACTATCTCTCTGAGTCTGAGAAAGAAGCCTTGGATGCCTCCATCCTGGAGAACGCTTCCCTCAGTTTTGAGCAACTCAAAAACAAGTCGCATGACAAGATTTGGCTAAAGAACTACAGAGAAGGAAAAGGCAAGAAAGTGATTGCAACGATGGACTTGGCAGAATCCGCGCATGCTTCCGAGGCGATGAAGGAATACATCAAGGAGAACTTGGATATAGAAAGGGCTTTGGCATGACAAAGCTATCCGATATACTTAGCACTTGCAATATAGAAACTATATACCAACCTGAAATTGGAGATGTGTTTCTTATTAATCTAACTAGAGAAGAAGGAATTACACCCAAAACAGGAGATGATACAAGAAACAAATTCTATATTGTGCTAGGATTTGACGAGTATGGAAATGCTTATGGTGGTGTTGTTATCAACTCCCATGTGAATCAAAATATGCCAATGCATATACAGAGAGCGCATATGCCATTAAATTCCAATAACTATAACTTTCTTTCTCATAACTCGTTCATTGATTGCTCCAAACTCTTCATTGTTTCCAAAAACAAGTTAAGCAAAGAGGCATATAAAGGCACTCTCATAGAGGAAGACCTTAAATTGGCTTTGGGAACCATTAAAGAGAGTAAGACTATCAACAGAATTTTGCTAAAGAGATTCAAACTCATTGAGTAACTAGAGAAATATTTATGAAAAAATACATCATAACATATGGTGATGAAAAATGCAAAAGCGCAAGAATGCGTTTCGTACAAAACGCATTGAACTTAAACATCTTTGACGAAGTTATTGGCTACTCAGAAAATGATATTTCTTCTGAGCTCCAAAGAAGTTCTATCATTAATGAAAAACGTGGTGGTGGACTTTGGAGTTGGAAACCAGATATCATTCTTACTACATTGAACAAGATGCAAGATGGAGATTACCTAGTCTATTGTGATGCTGGCTGTACTCTATATAATAGCAAAGAATGGAATCATTATTGGAAAATTTTGGAGAATCATGATATTATCGCTCAACGAATTTACCAAAGAACAGACAAATGGACACGTAGAAACATCATTGATTATTTTTCCGCCTCCATTCCTAGAAAATGGGAAAAATGCTATCAACACCTTGCTACTGTCATAATATTAAAAGTATCCCCCCTGACTCGTTTTTTTGTCAAAGAGTGGAGAAATCTCATGATAGAACATCCAGAAATGGTAGAAGATGTCATAGTTAAAGAAAAAGGCTATGAAAGCGATTGCTTTATAGAAAATCGCCATGATCAAGCTATTTACTCCGCAATGATATACAATTATCTCTGCAAAGAAAAGACAAGCAGACTAATATATACACAGTGGGAGCATATTGAAGATAATGACGTATTTATCAAACAAGCAATTCGGGCAACAAGGTTAAGAAATGACGAGAAAGAAAGATTTAGCAATCTGATAAAAGCTTCCATGAAGAGATTAATAAAAGACTTTTTCCTCAAGCCATTCATCTATTCACCATCACAAAAAATACATTTTTACCAAAAAGGACAAGCGTATTTATGATTTATATTTTTCTTATAATTATATTCTGTCTTCCTTTGTTTTTTAAACATAAGGCATCCTTGTTCAGTAGCAATTATTGGTACTGGGGAGAATGTATAGCTTTAATCCTGGTGGCAGGATTACGTCTGATTGTTGGTGGCGACACCCAAACATATATGAATGATTTTGACCGCTACCCCACTCTTGACGAATTTACAATTTTCCACTTTGCATTATTCAGATACCAGCCGTTGTGGATCTTGCTTAATGTAATAGCGAAATCTATTTACCCTGAATTTTTCGTATTGCAACTCATATTGTCTGCTATCGTAAACCCTGTTACATTTTATGTAATACAAAAAGAGACAGATAAAAAATTTGAAGTCGCAATCGTTTATCTGCTTTTTCAGTTTCTATATCTAAACTGTGAAATTATGCGTGAGACCTTCTCTATTTGCATTTTCTATTTTGCTTTTGGGTATCTTATCAAGCATAAATGGTTGAAGTACTATGTCCTGTGTTTTGTGGCATTCTTATTCCACGATTCAGCAGCATTCTACTTTATTTTGCCATTAATGCTTCCTATATTAACAAGAGAATTTAAGCCAAAATACATCATAGGAATATCTATATTAATTTTAGCTATAGCCAATCCATTGACCATAGCAAAGTTTAGCACATTGCTTCCAAACGGAAGAGCTGACTCAATGTCCGAGACATACTCTAAGATGGAAATAGGCTCTATATTTGGACTCATCAGAGGAATTATAGAACTTTTACTTTTGTATTTCATTATCCTATATACGAGAGGTTATGTAAGTTATAAAGTTTACATTGGTACCAAAATAGCATTCATATTACATCTTCTTGGACTATTTATGCCTATTTTCATTACTAGAATTTGTAATCCATTCAATCTATTCTATTACATTTCATGGGTTACATTCTTATATAATATCAAGAATTTAAAAGTTAATCTCGTATATGGAACTTTTATGTTTATAGCATTTGTAAGAACATATTTCGTAGACGTAACAAGTCAAGTTTCTTCAAAGGAGTCTTCAGATAGATATTATTTTTATGAAAGATACGTTCCATACTATAGTATTTTTGAGACTCCTGACACATACATAATAGCACGAAGAAAAGCAATATATATAAATTCTATGGATCAAGATTAAAATAACGATGTTAAATAATAATTTAATTTTTATTGACTTTCCTATAAAAGACTATCTTATAGGAAACAATATAGCAGAAATTTGCATAAGGAGGGGTTTATCCAAGCCTTTGCGCTTTCTGCGCAAACTACCATTCTTCTCTAGAGTCATTTCAAACACAAAAGAAAGAAAAGGGTGGTTAGAAGAATGTAAAGGAGCAAACACTATCATATTATTTGATACCTTCGCTCATTACGCAACATATTGCTATGAAATAGAGAATTATGTTGGCAAAGATGTTAGGTTGATCCTATATCTTCTTAACCCCGCATTTTTCTCCGAAGATTACAAAAAGCTATCAACACGTTGGGAAATTTGGACTTTCATGAAAGAAGATGCAATAAAAAATGGCTTCAAATACGGAGCCACCTTTTACAATCCACAACTCGCCCAAAATTGTTTTGATAAAGATTCACAAACAGCAACAGATTGTGATTTACTTTTCGTTGGTACAGACAAAGGGAGAAAAGGCTTTTTACTCAACCTAAAAAGTCAATTAGAAAAGGACAAGGTAGTATGCGACTTTAAGCTTGTGGACAATTTTCGATCACTATATTCAAGAAAATATTCGCGAGAGATAAGTTATAAAAATCTATGCCGACTTAACAAAAGGACATCTGCGATTCTTGATGTAGTACAAGATGGTCAAACGGGACTAACGCTCAGAATTATGGAAGGATTATTATTCGATAAGAAAATCGTAACGACAAACGCTGCTATAAGAATGGACAAAGACTTCAAAGATAATCCTAACATATATGTTATAACCAAAGACAATATTAAAGAATTATATACGTTCTTAAAAAAGCCAATGGTAGAGTATCCTAACAATTTAAAAGCGAAATACTCTTTTACTAATTGGCTCAAACGAATAGACAATAACGAAGAAGCAGAATGAGTATAGTAACAAACTTTTTTAAAGATTCTTTTTGGACAATAGGAGCACAAGGTGTATCCCTATTGACTAGCGTTATTGTATCATTTGTTCTACCCAAATTTATTTCAGTAGAAGAATTTGGCTATTGGCAGTACTTTCTTTTATGGGCAAGTTATGTTGGTGTGATGCATTTTGGCTACGGCGATGGAATCTATCTGAAACTTGGAGGGAAATATTGGAATACGCTAAAAAAGGAGAAGCTATCTCAGCAAATTCTTTTGGTCACATTAAGTCAAATATTCATCGCTACAATTATCATAATTGCAGCATATACATTTTGCAACCAAGAAAAATACTTAATCATTTTTTTATGGACAGCTTTGTATCTGGTAATAGAAAACACTTATAAGATTATCACAATGGCAATGATGGCTACAGATCAGATTCCTTTTGTATCCAAGACTGTCATCATTGACAAACTGTTGATGTCGGCGTTAGTCGTATTGCTCATTATCATTCATATTAAGGATGCCTGCTACGTTATGTTGGCATATACGGCTGCGCATTTAGTTGCATGCCTTATGATTCTTTACAAGAGTAAACTATTTACGAATGTTCCTGCAGTCAATAAAGAGTGCTTAAATGAAGTATTGCTTACCTGTAAAGTAGGAATAACTCTCATGTTGGCAAACTTTGTCTCCATTTTAATTATGGGACTATGCCGAATTGCAGTAGAACGTTATTGGAATATTGAAACCTTCTCCAAACTTTCATTTTCTATAACCATAGCATCATTTTTGCTCGTTTTCATATCACAAATAGGCTATGTTCTATTCCCTATTCTGAAGAGAATGACAAAAGAGAGTCAATCTATCTTGTTTGAAAAGATAGACTTTGTAATGACATTACTCCCAATTGTACTATACATACTATTCTTTGCCATGTATTTCTTTGTTAAAGCCTGGCTTCCAAAGTATGATGATTCTTTAAGATTTCTAGCTTTTACCGCTCCATGTATTTGCTATGAAACAAGAGTTGTTTTGCTATATAATACATATTTTAAAAATATGGGCAAAATCAAAGAACTTTTATACATCAACATCATCTGTGTAGTATGCTCTATTGTATTATATGCACTAGCCATATCATTATACAACATAGACATGATGGCATTAAGTATCCTTATCGCAGAAATGGTAAAGGTATATATCATGCAAAAAAAACTATATAATGAATATACACTGAAAATAGAATCACCATCAATTGTTGAATTGGTCAACACAATAGGCTTCGTTATATGCTTCTACTATTTTGGCATACACATAGCTTTTATTTGGTACATCATTATTATGTGCATCATAATTACTGCATTTAAAAACAAGACATTAAACATAATAGGAACAATAAAAAAATATAAATAATGAAAGACGAAGAATTATACAAAAAAGAAGAACTAAACTCGCAAAAAATCAACATTGACATTTTGCCTCTTTTGGCTAATCTATACAAGCACAAGTGGTTGGTTCTTATCACAACAATTATTTTTGGAGTGATAGGAATCATTACTGCATTCACTGCTGATAGAGACTATACTGCGAGTGAAGTGGTTGTCCCAGAGCAGGAACAAGATATGAAAAGTTCTCTGATGAACAGCCTATCAAGCTTTATGGACTTAACATCTGCAACTGGTTCTGACGAAGGTGCCTACAATGTAACCATTTTTCCTGAGATGGCTACAAGTAAGCCTTTCTTGGCTTCATTGCTAACCGTCAAAGTCATGCCGTCAGAGAAAAATAAGATAAGACAAGCAAGAAACAAAAAAGAGTTTACCTTGTATGATTATTACACAGATCCTTCAAGAATCACTTTTTCAGACAAAATAATGGGTGGAATAAAGAAAGCCCTAAGTTCAGAAAAAGCAGAGCCAAAAGGCGACATAAACAAAATAGACAATACACACTATACTAAAGAACAAGAAGATTTGATCAGTAGCCTTGGTAAAAAAGTAGATATTGTTATTAACAAAAAAACAGGTATCACGACCATTTCTTTTACGAGTGACGATCCTGCTGTTTCACAACAAATAGCCGACACTATCAGTTGCAGATTACAAGCAATGGTAATTAATTACAAGACTCTCAAAGCAAAAGAAAAATTAAAATACTATACTAAGATTTCTGATGAAGCAAGGACACGTTTGATAAGATTGCAGAAAAAATATGCCGCTGCTGCAGACGAGAACTTCTTTGTTGAATTACAGAGCATCAAAAGCAACATAGATAGAATCGAACAAGATGCCATCTTAGCGCAAGACGCTTATAACACGATAGAGAAGCAACGCATTAGTTCCCTTATGGAAGTACAAGATGCAAAGCCTGTCTTTGTTGTTCTAGAACCAGCTTCATACCCAAACAAAGCCAATTCTGGAAGAGCTGCAAAAGTACTACTTTACGCTCTGTGCGGTTTTATCCTTAGTGGTTTATGGGCGATGTTCGGGGAAGAATTTTCAAAAAACTTAAGAAAGAATTGGGCTATCATTAAGAATAAGAAAAATTAATAAACAATGAAAATCGTAAAAATACTTGGAGGATTAGGAAACCAAATGTTCCAGTATGCCTTCTACTTGGCTGTAAAACATCGCTTTCCAAAAGAAGCAGCCAAAATAGATATATTTTGTTTCAGAGGCTACCCTCTACATAATGGCTTTGAATTAAATCATGTCTTCGCCATCAATGAGCCAATTGCAAATATAAGAGACTTATGTAAAGTTTCTTACCCATATATTCATTATAGACTTTGGCAAGTTGGTAAATATCTATTGCCCAAAAGAAAAATTATGTATAAGGAAAGTCTTGATGCAAAATACAATCCAAACATTTTCAATAATGAAAAAATTTGTTACTACGAAGGTTACTGGCAAAACGAAAAGTATTTTAAAGACATCAGATCAGAAATTTTAAAAATTTTCAAACCGAGATACATAAATGATAAAACCAAAGAATTATCAAAAATACTCACCAATAAATCAAGTGTATCAATTCATATAAGACGTGGGGATTATATTAAACACCCATGGTTTGGTGGCATTTGTAATGTCGGATATTACAAAAGAGCTATTTCTAAAATAGAGTCACAAAAAGATGTGGAGATATATTGCATTTTCAGCAATGATATACCATGGTGCAAGACAAACATTGCACCATTATTAAAGTCGAAAAAAATTATCTATGTTGATTGGAACAAAAATGAAGAAAGTCATTTAGACATATATCTAATGAGTTTATGCAAATACAATATCATCGCAAATTCTTCGTTTTCTTGGTGGGGGGCATGGCTCAACGAATACAAAGAAAAAATCGTGATATGCCCGAAGAAATGGAATAACATAAAAGATTCCAAATTTGAATTACCTGAAAGTTGGACAAAAATATAAAAAAAATACATGGTCAATATAAGTTCAAAAAAAGGACTTGTTTCCGTCATTATGCCAACTTATAACACTGGCACTTTACTCATCGATAGCATAAATAGTATATTAGTACAGACTTATTCTTACTTAGAACTAATTATTATTGATGATCATTCTACTGACGAAGAAACAAAGAAAATACTTGATGTCTTTTCAAAAAAGGACAACCGAGTAAAAATAATTTATTTAGAAAAAAATCATGGACCAAGCTATGCACGAAACATAGCTATTAGAGAAGCTATGGGGCAATATATTGCATTTTGCGATAGTGATGATCGATGGGCAATAGATAAATTAGAACTCCAAATTAGACTAATGCAGGAAAAGCAATGTTCACTTAGCTGTAGTTCATATTATATATGTGACATCAATCAAGCCATAATTGGAATAAATATTCCACCCGAACACATCACACTAAATCTTATGAAAAGAGACAATAAAATCGGCTGCACAACAGCTATTTATGATGCCATAAGATTAGGCAAGAAGTTTTACATGCCAAAGCTATACAAAAGTGAGGATTGGGGACTATTTCTACAAATTATCAAAGAAAGTAAAGATTGTTATGCTTACATAAAAAAACCATTAGCATACTATTGCGTAAGAGAAAATTCACTATCAAGTAACAAAGTCTCCATGATAAAATATAACATAGCAGTTTACCAGAAAATCTTAGGATACAGCAGAATTAAATCTTACATAGCATTTACTTTTTTATTTATTCCATCGTATATAAACAAAATTTTAAAACGAAAACATGATAGTTACAAATTAGATAACAAAAAATAGAATGATTTT
>ERZ1034984.1521-NODE-1521-length-21382-cov-9.121255_pt1 | contig 21382 bp, 20 predicted proteins | sample MGYA00520589_ERZ1034984 | MGnify/ENA primary metagenome ERZ1034984 (study PRJEB33766, sample SAMN09781790) | gut metagenome | biome: gut microbiome | host: Homo sapiens | place: Madagascar | study: EMG produced TPA metagenomics assembly of the PRJNA485056 data... | reverse complement strand
ATATACAAATATTTGCCAACCCTACTGCATTCTGCTTCATGCGGTAAATCATACCTGATACAGAGGTAAAATGTGCGGTCTGGTAATAATACTTTTTGTTTCTACGAAGCATTTTTAATAATGCAATACTTCCTGATGTGAAAAGACAATAAGTTCCTATCATAACCAGGATTACTGCCACAAAAAACAATAATAATGCTTTTATTGGATTTACTGTAGTAATAGCAATATAATATCCGCCTGCTAAAGCAAGCACTCCTACTATAGTTAATCCCCATCTGGTCTTTGGCTCTGCTTCTCCTTGTGCATTACTTCTCAACAATTCTACCGGTTTTGCCTTTTGTATCTGACGAAGGTTATACAATAATGTTAATGCAAAAATCATTGCAAATAAAACTGCTGTATTTACAAGTCCTTTTCCATAAACAGAAAATCCAAAGGCTACTTCCAAATGTGTCATTCGAAGCAATAGTAATACAATTACTTTATTCAGAATAATTCCCCCAATTAGACCACTTACAATACTGATAGCTCCTACTATAAGTGTTTCCCAAAACATCATTTTCCCAATATGGCGTTTTTCCATTCCTAAAATATTGAAAAGTCCAAATTCCTTTTTTCGCCGTTTCATTAAAAAACTATTGGTATAAAACAGGAAAATTACTGCAAAAATCGCAATTACACCACATCCCAAAAGCAATATCATCCGAAGGGAATCTGCACCATACATGGTTTCAATTCCTTTGTCCCAGGTAATTGCCAGCATAATATAATACATTGCACTCATTCCGATTGCGGTAAGGATGTATGGCAGATATAAACTTTTATTTTTCTTCAAATTCTCTTTTGCCAGTCTGGTATAAAAAAATCTACTCATTTCTGCCACCACCTGTCGTAATCACCGTAAGGGTGTCTGATATCTTCTGATACATTTCTTCATCCGTATTAGAGCCTTTATATAATTGATGGAATACCTGACCATCCTTAATAAATAATACTCGTTTTGCGCAACTTGCAGCCTTAATGGAATGTGTTACCATCAGAATGGTTTGCCCGCTTTCGTTAATGTTTTTAAACATTTTTAACAATCCTTCTGCCGCCTTAGAATCCAATGCACCGGTTGGTTCATCTGCAAGAATCAGCTGTGGTCCTGTAATCAATGCTCTTGCCACTGCTGCACGTTGTTTCTGTCCACCGGACACTTCATATGGATACTTATTTAAAATTGCCTTAATTCCCAATTTTTCTGCTATCGGCTGCAATCTTGCATTCATTTCATCAAACCCTTTTCCTGCCAATACCAGTGGAAGAAAAATATTATCTTGAATGCTGAATGTATCTAAGAGATTAAAGTCCTGAAATACAAATCCTAAATTTTTTCTTCGGAATGCAGATAATTCTTTTTCCCGAATCTGGGATAAATTTTTCCCTCCTAATAACACCTGTCCGTCTGTTGCCTTATCCAGTGCTGCAAGAATATTCAATAAGGTTGTTTTTCCTGAACCGGATTCTCCCATAATCGCTACATATTCTCCCTCTTCTACGGAAAAGGTAACATTGGATAATGCCTGCACCTGATTTCCGCCAAAACGAGTGGTATATACTTTTTTCACATTATTTACTTCTAAAATTGCCATAATGTCCTCCTTCTTGTTCTTCGTTCTAAGGACAGTATACAGAAACAGGAAATGACCTGCCTTAATTTTGGCTTACATTTCCTGCTCATTTCTTACAGTTTTGTCACATTGGAACTAAAACACCAATTTCATCTTTGTTCCCTTTCCCGGTTCCGATGTTACATACACTTTATGTCCTAACTTTTCTAAAATCTGTTTGCAAAGATACAGTCCTATTCCGCTTGCTTTTTTATCATTTCTTCCATTATATCCGGTATAACCTTTTTCAAAAACTCTTGGCAAATCCTCCGGCAATATTCCTATTCCGGTATCTGCAATCACAAGGTTGCCTCCTTCCATATAAATGGAAATACTTCCTTCTACAGTGTACTTTATAGCGTTGGAAAGTATCTGTTCTACTACAAACACCATCCACTTTTCGTCTGTTACCACTTTTGTAGTTATGGTTTCATAGTGAAGTGCCAATTTTTTCCGAATAAACATAGGCGCATATTTATGTATCGCCTGACGAATAATACTATCTAACGAATATTCCTGTAATACAAAATCATTTACACTGCTATTTAACCGCAAATACTGAAGAACCATTTCTACATATTGTTCTATCTTAAAAAGTTCTCCTTCACACTCTTTGCGTTGTTCATAAAACTGCTCTATATTCTCTGTTTCCTGCTGAAACAACAATCGCATAGCAGCAATGGGTGTTTTTATCTGATGCGCCCACAGGGTAAAATAATCCGTAATGTCTCTTTTTTCCCGCATCAACTGTGCGGTACGTTCTCTTCGTTCTTCTTGTGCTAAATAAATCAATTCCTGATATGCTTCTTCCAGACTATCTGTGGCACTTGGCAATTCTTCTGTCCCATTTTTAACCGCTTCTTGCTGCTCCAATAATTTCTGCACTTTTTTCCGATATGCACTTGCATCTACCAGTACTGCAATTACACCAATTACCAAGCAAAGTGCAAACGCATATCCAATCGCTTCCATCGGAAGATGATACAGAAATAATACCGCTGCGCAAATTGCTCCAAATAATAAAAACAATAAAATTCCCAGGCGGTGTCTACGCATATAAGATTTAATCCACCACATATCCGATTCCCTTTCTTGTTTTTATCATATCCTTGATGCCTGTTTCTTCCAGCTTTTTACGCAGTCTTGCAATATTTACTGTCAATGTATTATCATCAATGAAACTATCTGACTCCCATAAACGTTCCATCAGACGGTCACGGGTTACGATTTTCCCCTTATTTTCTAATAATTCCTGCAAGATACGCATTTCATTTTTAGTCAATTCTATGCGTTTTCCATCATAGGTAATCATTCCGTCACTGCTATTAAATATCATTCCCTTATGCTCTATTAGATTACTTTCCCCTGCAAAATCATAAGTGCGGCGCAACATTGCCTGGACTTTTGCCTGAAGTACCGGAAGGTCAAACGGCTTCGCAATAAAGTCATCTCCTCCCATATTCATTGCCATTACAATATTCATATTATCCGAAGCGGAGGAAATAAAAATCACCGGTACTTTGGATATTTTTCGAATCTCATCACACCAATGAAATCCATTGTAAAAAGGCAGGGAAATGTCCATCAATACCAAATGTGGCTGTTCTTCTACAAATGTCTTTGTTACATGCTCAAAATCGGTAATACAAATGGGCTGATATCCCCAGCTTTCCATATATGTCTGAATAGATTTTGCAATAACTGCATCATCTTCTACAATTAATAACTTATACATTATTTGCTCCTTAATAACTCAACAGGACTACTACATGATTAGTAAAAATGGTGTAGTAGTCCCTTTTTATATCTTTATTCTATTTTTTTACATTATTGAACCTCTAGTGCTTGCCGCACTAAATTTACATGTTATGGTATAGCAAATACCATTTTGTATTCCCTTTCCTACATACTTAACACAATTAAATCTCCCCGTAGCAATTTTTCTATTAGATGAAAACGTAAAAGAAGCCCCCATCGTTGGATCGTAATACGGATAATGATCTTGAACACGCCCATATGATGGTATACTTTCATATGTCTTAACACCACTTGAAGATGTAGCTATCTCCGCTCTAATTCTCAAAGCATTATTACCGTCATAGTATGCATATTGACTATATGTCAAACTGCGTGCTTTATCTGAATTATTTTTCTTTCCATTCTCTGACACACTTTTTATTCCTGCAACATCTGCTGCATGGATATTTTTCATATATTCTTGAAATTCTTCCATCGACATAGACGTAAAATAATCTATTATCTCTTGCTCTGTATCTCCTTCCTCAATTCCTATTTTATAATTTGTTCCCCAGGCTTTGTTCAAATTCTTTAATTCTTCTTTATACGGAAACAATGTATCTACACTTTTCTCTTCTTCTGCCTGAACGCAAATTGCATTGTTTAAAAACAATATACATACAGTTACTGCCACAAAAATTTTCTTTAATTTCACTTTTCCCTCCTATGGTATATTATTTTCCTCAATCTTTATATTATTACCCTTACTACTTTCATGTGTGTTCATATCCCTTATATGTACATTTTGCATATATTCTCTAAATTCTTCTATTGACATCGATGTAAAATAATCTATTATCTCTTGCTCTGTATCTCCTTCCTCACATTCTATTTTATAACTTGTCCCCCACTTTTTATTAAGTTTTTTCAACTCCTTTTTATAAGGTTCTATTTCATTTATCTTTTCTTCACTATGTATTGTTCCAACATTATTATTTGCGTTTATAACAACTACGCCTATAAAACTCAAAAAAATTATTAATACAATACTCATACTTACCTTTTTTCTCATTAACCATTCCCATCCTCTTTTAAAAAAAAGGATTCCGTATGAACAGAATCCTTTTCCTATTTCTTATTTCTATACTACGTTCCTATTATACCGGAACTCCACCAGCAATCTTCTCGTTAATTACATAATATGCCATATGCTCTTCTGGCTTAATGTATAAACGAATAGACTTAATAGAAGATTCTCTGTGTCCTTCTGCTATGTATGCCTGTTTTGCTCTCTCAAGTACTTCCTTTGTAAGAAGTTCCTGTCCGGCAAACTGTACATAAATTTCTTCTACCTTTTCTACCGGCTTAGCCTTTGGCTTTCTGCCTGTTTTCTTTGCAGTAGTCTTTTTTGCTGCGGGTTTCTTCTCTGCTGTCTTCTTTTCTGCAGTTTCTTTCTTATCTGCAACTACTACAGTTTCCTGCTTTGCTTCTACTGGCTTTTCAACCACTTTCGCAATCTTCTCCTGCTTTACAGGTTCTGCTGTCTTTGCTGTTACTGTTTTTGCTGTTACTGTTTTTGCTGTTACTACCTTACTACCATTCTTTTGCATGTTATCCCTCCCAATATAAGTGCCTACTGGCAAGCTAAGAATCTTTCCATAGCATTCAATGCTTCTTGTTCATCGGTTCCTGTTGCTACAATATTAACAGACATTCCTTTGCATGGATTAAATGCCATAATTCCCATAATGCTCTTTGCATTAATCTTAGCATCTCCACTCTCCAAACGAATATCACTGTCAAACTGACAAGCAACCTGTACCAACTCAGCGATTGGATTACTATACTCTTTTGCTACATTAGATACAATTACTTTCTTTTCACTCATCTTATCTCTCTCTCTCATGTAATAATATAATACAAGTTGTTATCAAGTGTCTTATTATCATATTCGAATATACACCAACTAATTTTCTTTTTCAAGCCTGTTTTAGAAAAACTAGTAATTTCACACGAAAGAATTATTTTTCTCTCATAAAAAATAGACATTTTTTCTTACTTTTCCTTATAGTAAGCCTTATCTACCTCAATTACCGTAAAGTAATTGTTCCCAAATTTTTCCTTTGTTTTCTCCTGAATATATTGTGTCAGTTCTTCATCCCGCATTTTATATCCAAAAGGAATTACAATATCAAAAATGAGATTTGTATGGGACGATCCCATAACTACTCGAAAATCATGCATAGAAATTTTTTCGTCTATGCATGATAACAATTTCTGCATTTCTTCCTTTAAATGATCTACTTGTTCATCTCCTGTCACAACAGGGTCCATATGTATCACTGCTTCACATTTTAATTCTCTGCGCAATTCATGTTCAATATTATCTACCACATCATGTAATTTTAGAATGTCTCCTTCCGCCGGAACTTCTGCATGCAATGATATCATCATACGTCCAGGTCCGTAATCGTGCACAATCAAATCATGCACCCCGATAATTTCCGGATGTCCTAGCACTAACTCTTCTATCTGCGCAACAAATTCTTCTTCCGGCGGTTGCCCTAACAATGGATTTAAAGTATCTTTTGCTGCACTGATTCCTGCATAAAAAATAAAAATACCTACTAACACACCGCACCATCCATCAATTTGAAGTCCGGTTATTTTTCCTACAATAGTTGCAAGCAATACCACCGTTGTAGCGCAACTATCGCTCAAACTGTCTATTGCCGTTGCTCCCATTGCTGCGGATTCAATTTTTTTACTGATGCTGCGATTGTAGTATGCCATATATAATTTTACGCAAATGGATACCACCAAAATCGCAACCGCAAGTATACTAAATTCTACCGGTTCCGGATGAATAATTTTCTCAACAGATGACTTCACCAGTTCAAATGCCATAATGAGAATTGCCCCAGATACAATCAATCCTGAAACATATTCAATTCGCCCATGGCCAAATGGATGATCCACATCCGGTTCTGCCCCGGACATACGAAATCCAATTAAGGTAATTAAGGAAGAACCTGCATCTGATAAGTTATTAAATGCATCTGCTGTAATGGAAATAGATTTGCTTATTGTTCCTGCTAAAAACTTCCCCGCAAACAAAAATATATTGAAAAAAATTCCAACTATTCCACAAAGCATGCCATACTTTTGCCGTACCTGTGGATTTTTCACATCTTCCTTATTTTTAATAAAAACGCCTGCCAATACCGAAATCACACTTCTCCCTCCTACCTATATAATAAAATTTTGCCCTACTTTCTAACACTACTCCGCAGTGCACGTTCGAAAAAGCTCTGCTTTTCCGAACTGTACGGCATTCGCCGAATTAAAATCCAGTCTGGCAATTTTGCCTCTCCAGCTTTATAATAATGCAGTTTCTTCGCTTTTCAAGCTCAGAACACTGCCAACACCCATTCGCAATTCGGGCATTCGCCCTACTTGCTCATGTCTGTTTAACCAGCTAATAGAAAAAATACTTTGACTGCAAGCAGTCACATATTTTTCCTATTGCCGGCATTATTATATCACATTATATTCATCATATAAAAGAAAAATAACATCACCAAAAAGAAAATGTTTGCTATGGTAAAATATCTTAAATAGGGAAACCTTTTTCCTTTATCTTCTGCGCCTATATAGCGAAAAGAAATCAAACTTGCCATAGATGCTATTAAGGTTCCAAGTCCTCCTAAATTAGTTCCTATGATAAGACTTTTTATATCTTGTGTAAACCCTGACAGTAATAATGCTGTTGGTACATTACTGATAACCTGACTGGCAACTATGGATGTTATTACTTCATTTCCGTTTATCACGCTTTCTAACCCATTGCGAAATACCTCCATTCTCCCCATATTTCCAATAAAGACAAAAAATCCAAGAAATGTCCCTAGAAGCGCATAATCTACCTTACAAAATATCTTTTTATCCAAGAAAAAAAAACCAGCTACTACTCCACCAAATGTCCATGTATAAGGAATTTTTCCTGCTACTGTTGCAATACATAAGAAAAATAAAATGCTCCACCCTACTAATTTTTTTCTATCAATCAGTGTTTCTTTTCGTTCAAATGCCATCTGTTTTGCTCCGTTTTTTCTTCCTATTATAATGCACCAGATTGATAACATTACAAGTGCCAGTGTTGAATAAGGAATCATTAGTTTAAAAAATTCCATTCCTTTCATATCGGCTCTTGCATACAAATAGAGGTTTTGTGGATTTCCAATAGGTGTCAGCATACTTCCCAGATTGGCTGCAATCGTCTGTAATACCACAACAGGAATCAATAGCTTTTTCTTCCTCTCTTCTCCCAGCATGCCTAATACCTGAATTCCTAAAGGAACAAAAGTGATTAGTGCTACATCATTGGTAATGAGCATACTGAAAAAGAAACACAACATTACCAGAATCAGTACTAGCTGACATCCTCCGTTTACCCTTTCTAAAAGCTTTCTTGCTATGATATGAAATACACCGATTTTCTGAAATCCTGCAACAACCGCCATTAAGCAGAATAAAATCACCATGGTACGGACATCAATATAAGAGATATATTTTTTATCTGGTAATACAAAACAGGAGGAAATAACTGCAAGGAGTACAGCAACACACAATATGGTCTCTTTCTTTATAAAGGCTATTATTTTTTTCATTTGTTTTTCCTTCTCTGTAATTTTTTACTCATTTTATTATCATATCATAATTCAAGGAGAACTTATACTATGAACCAACAAAAAGACTTCAAACCTTATATTTCGTCGAAACAGTCTCTTTCCGAATTTACTCCGGCTTCTGTAATTACCGGAATTCTTCTGGCTGTTATCTTTGGCGCAGCCAATGCTTATCTGGGATTGCGCGTAGGACTTACTATTTCTGCTTCTATTCCTGCCGCAGTGGTTGCTATGGGCATTATTCGGGTACTGTTGCGCAAAAATTCTATTTTGGAAAGTAATATCGTACAGACCATCGGCTCTGCCGGTGAATCTGTAGCTGCCGGTGCTATTTTTACTCTTCCCGCGCTTTTTCTCTGGGCCGGTGAAGGAAAAATGTCCACACCAAGTATTTTAGAAATCACACTCATTACTTTAGCTGGTGGATTGCTGGGGGTATTTTTTATGATCCCACTGCGAAATTCCCTGATTGTAAAGGAACATCATACTCTCCCTTACCCGGAAGGCTCTGCCTGTGCAGAAGTACTTCTCGCCGGAGAAGAAGGGGCTTCTAACGCTTCTACTGTTTTTGCAGGAATGGGTATCTCTGCTGTTTTTAAATTTGTAGTGGATGGTCTGAAACTATTTCCGGGAGAAATTTCTTTGCGTTTTAAACAGTTTGCCGGAGAAATTGGCACTCAGATATATCCTGCTGTTTTAAGTGTTGGTTATATCTGCGGTCCCAGAATTGCTTCTTACATGTTTGCAGGTGGTATTATCAGTTGGATGGTTCTCATTCCTGCCATTGTTTTATTCGGCTCCCAGCTCACACTCTATCCGGGAATGGAACCTATCGGACAACTATATGAAGCCGGCGGGGCAAGTGCTATTTGGAGCAGCTATATCCGTTATATCGGTGCAGGCGCATTAGCCACAGGAGGAATCATCAGTTTAGTCCGTTCCCTTCCTCTTATTTTTCAAACTTTTCGTGACTCGGTTAAGGGGATGCACCTTACAAACGACTCCACTCCCAAACGAACCGACCAAAACTTAGATATGCGAATTATTCTCCCTTGCATTGGGTTAATTGCCCTGTTCTTATGGCTGGTACCCTCCATTCCGCTTTCTTTACCCAGTGCTTTTTTAGTCATTATATTCGGTTTCTTTTTTTCTGCCGTTTCCGCCCGTATGGTGGGCTTGGTAGGCAGCAGCAACAACCCTGTTTCCGGTATGGCAATTGCAACTCTGCTCTTTTCTACCATTATCCTAAAAACCCTTAAAGATACCGGAATTGGCAGTATGCAGGCAGCCATTGCAATTGGCTCTATTATTTGTATCGTTGCCGCCATTGCCGGAGACACATCCCAGGACTTAAAAACAGGATTTTTATTGGGAGCAACCCCTAAAAAGCAACAAATCGGGGAGTTGATAGGAGTTACCTCTGCCTCTCTTGTGATTGGTGGGGTACTTTATCTTTTAAATGCTGCTTGGGGATTTGGTTCCGAACAACTGGGAGCACCACAGGCAACACTCATGAAAATGATTGTGGAAGGTGTTATGGAAAATAATCTTCCCTGGGCATTGGTATTTATCGGTGTATTTTTAGCGATTGCAGTGGAAATTCTTGGGATTCCGGTGCTTCCTTTTGCCATTGGCGTTTATCTTCCGGTACAGCTAAATGCTTGCATTATGGTAGGTGGTCTGTTGCGTCTTCTTTTGGACAAAAAGGGAGATTTTAAAATTAACAGCGGAATTCTCTACTGCTCCGGAATGATTGCAGGGGAAGGACTTGCAGGCATTCTGCTTGCTATTTTAGCGGTTATTGGGATTGACCTTGCACTTCCTGTCAATGGTGGAGAATTTGGAAGCCTTATTCTGTTTCTTCTCATTATATTAAGTGTATTAAAATTCTCCTTATGGAAAAAACAGCCTCACTAACCTTCGGCTTTTCATTGTCTCCTTCCACATCCTGTGCTATAATAAGGGCACTGTATTGTAAACACATATTATACAAAGGAGAGTAATTTTATGCTTGAAAAGTTTTTCAAACTCAAAGAAAACAACACTTCCGTAAAAACAGAAGTTGTTGCAGGGTTTACCACTTTTATGACTATGGCATATATTCTTGCCGTAAACCCAAATCTTTTATCTGCAGCCGGCATGGACTCTAATGCAGTATTAATTGCAACTGCATTAGCTTCTTTTGTGGGTACTTTGTTAATGGCATTACTTGCTAATTACCCATTTGCTTTAGCTCCAGGTATGGGCTTAAATGCCTACTTTGCCTTCACTGTTGTCCTTGGTATGGGATATTCTTGGAAATTGGCTTTATTTGCCGTATTTGTTGAAGGTATCGTATTTATTATCTTATCATTAACAAATGTTCGTGAAGCAATCTTTAATGCCATTCCTACTACTTTAAAGTCCGCAGTAAGTGTGGGAATCGGTTTGTTTATTGCATTTATCGGTTTACAGGATGCTAAGTTAATCGTAAACAGCGATTCTACTTTACTTACCTATCAGACTTTTAAAGGTGATACCTTCCATTCCGTTGGTATTGGTGCTATCCTTGCACTGATTGGTGTTTTAGTGACTGCTATCTTATTAATTAAAAATGTCAAGGGCGGTATCCTTGTTGGTATTTTAGTAACCTGGGTATTAGGTATTGTCTGTGAACTCACCGGTATCTATGTTCCAGATGCTGATGCCGGTATGGCTTCTACAATTCCTGCCGCTATCGTAAGCTTTGACTTTTCCTCTTTCAAGGAAACCTTTGGTGCAGTATTTACCTTAGACTTTAAGAACTTCCCATTGGGAGACTTCTTAATCATCATGTTCTCTTTCTTATTTGTAGACATGTTCGATACCATCGGAACTTTAATCGGAGTTTCTTCTAAGGCAGATATGCTTGATGAAGAAGGAAAATTGGAAAGAATCAAACCTGCTTTACTTTCTGATGCAATCGCTACTTGTATTGGTGCTATCTTCGGTACCTCTACTACTACTACTTATGTAGAAAGTGCATCTGGTGTAACAGCCGGCGGACGTACCGGACTTACTTCTGTAGTAACCGGACTTCTGTTCCTGTTATCCGTTTTCTTCTCCCCATTATTCTTAAGTATTCCTTCTTTTGCCATTGCTCCGGCTTTGATCATCGTTGGATTCTATATGATGGGTTCTGTTGTGAAGATTAACTTTGACGATATGTCCGATGCAATCCCTGCTTTCTTATGCATTATTGCAATGCCTTTAGCTTACAGCATTTCAGAAGGTATCGCTATCGGAGTTATCTCCTGGACATTAATTAACCTTCTTACAGGAAAGGCTAAGGAAAAGAAAATCAGTGCTCTTATGTATGTACTGACCGTTCTTTTCATATTGAAATATATTTTCTTATAAAATTACAATACGGACAACCAAAAAGCTCCTCCTGCAAATTGCAGGGGAGCTTTTTGGCTTTCATATTTTTTACTTTAACACTAATCTACATATAGAAAATATATCTAACGATTACATCGATTCCGGCTGCTATCAGAAGAATTCCGCCTGCCAAATATGCTTTTACTTTGTGTTCAAACCCTAATCGATATCCGGTGTACATTCCAAGTATGGTTACTGCCACTGTCATCACTACTGCCATAACCAATACTCTTAACATGCCACATCCTAAGAATCCGAATGCAACTCCTACTAATAGTGTAAATACACTACTTCGTATATAGAGATACACAAGTTCTTTAATATTTAGTTTTTCTTCTCTTCGTTCTATAATGCGCTCATTTTTCCATGCTTTCAGTAATAATCTAACTCCCATACCAAGGAAAATAACCACCGCCAGCACTTCCTCTAGAAAAACCTCATAATCGTAAGTTTGATAACGGCGCAGAAGTACAGAAAGAAAATTTCCAATTTCAAGTGCCAACACCTGACCCACTACTAATATACTACTTATAATTGCCAAATGTTTCTTTTGAACCTTAGCAATCAAGGAACCTTGACACTCCATAACTGCGAATATATCCAACGATATTCCCGCTAAAACTATCAGTTCTTCTACGATATTCATATCTCTGCACTCCAGTCTGATAATTATTTCTCATCAGCTTTTACGGCTTCTGTACGGATGATAAATTTCACATTTCCCTTTGTACCATCTGCAATCTTTGTAAATGTCTGATATTCTTTTCCGGCATCTACTACTGCTGTCAATTTATTTAATAATTCCTTTGCATCTCCGTTGTAAGCATCTACCAGTTTCTGAATTCCTTCTTCATCAAACTTTGCCATACCTTCGGTTAACTCATTAGAACCACTCTCTAACTTGTCTACCCCTTCTGCTAATTTAGAAGTTGCTTCTGCTAATGCCTTTGCACCGCCTACTAATGCATTGTTATTAGATACTAATGTTGAAGTTCCCTTTGAAAGCTGGCTTGCACCACTCTTTAACTTTGCAACACCTTCCATCAAACCAGACTGCTGAAGCTGTGCTGCGATTTGGGATTTTGCTCCTTCTGCACCACTTACTGCTGCTGCTTCTGCTGCTGTCTTGGCTGCTGTCTTGCACGCATCTGCCACACTTGCTCCCATCTGCTGTTTTCCAAGTTCTGCAATTCCACTTGTAACACCATCTGCGATTGTTCCTGCTGCTCCTGAAAGATTCTGAGCAACTCCAGCCTCAACTTCACTCTTAATTGAGTGACCGGTCTGTGCCTGATATCCCTGCTCTACTACATCTGTAATAGAAAGGTTTACACCTTGTGCTGCATATGCTGCAATTGCAGCATCTACTGTATCTTTCTGTGCCTGATATGCTTCAAAAATCTTCTGATTATATACCGCATCCACCATGGTTGTATATAATTCACTTCCTGCAAGCTGACTGCTAATCTGTTGCTCTACTGCGCTCTTGCTTCCCTTCATGGTCTGCTCAAACTGGCTTGCTGCCTGTGCTGCGATTGCATCAGACGTACCGCCTGCAAAATTACTTTCTACTGCTGCATCTGCCTGTGCTGCTACTGCCTGCTTTTCACTGTCGCTCATTGCTGTTCCTAATGCAGAAGTTAAAGTAGATACTCCCTGGCTTAATGATTCAATTCCGGTATCTAATGCTGCTGCACCTGCATTGATTTCAGAAGCTCCATTTGTATAAGAAGTAACACCATCTTTTAAAGTATTTACACCAGAGGAGAATTCCTTCATGCTATTCTTTAATGTGTCTAATCCTTTTGCAAGATCACTACTTCCATCTACTAACTGTTTAGAAGAATCAGATAAAGTATTAATGCTGTCTTCTAAGTCTGTTAAGTCAAATGCTTGATCCAAATCTGTGCTTCCTAATAAATCATTCATGATGACAGACATTGTCATATCTAAGGAGAAGTTCTCAACATCTGCTGTTACTTCTACATAATCCGGAATATCTACATCTGCATCTAAATCACCGTCTTCAATCTGTAAACTATCTTTAAGTCCCGGCATTGCAACACCTACAACGACTTTTTTGCTACCATCAGAAATTACTTTACCATTGGTAACTTCTACATTACTGTAATCTTCCGGAAGAATCATTCCAGTCATAACAGTAAATGGAACATATACTTCATGCTCTTCTCCATCTACAACCTGTGTAGTTTTTTCATTATTGGTATAATTAAAACGGATGGTTACCTTACCGCTCTTTCCTGCAATTTCTTCCGGTGTCATTTCTTTTCCATCAAGATAGTAAGTAATCTTTTCCGTAACTGGAAGCTCTTTATCTGTAGTTCCTTGATAATAAATATCATTTCCCTTGGCATCCCAGGTTACCTCGTCTCCATTCTGTGTAAAAGTTTCGTCTCCTTTTACGTTTTTAATATCCTTTAAGTCGGATGCATCCTTTATGGTATCGCTTCCGTCTTTATTTTTTAACCACTCACTTACGATTACGTTATCTGCTGTACCATCAGCCTTAGATACTACATAAACAGTTTCTTCTTTTCCAGCTTCTTCTGTTTGTGTTTCATCTCCAGACAATGCATTCAGTAATTTGTTTTCTGCATCTTTTGTGCTATCTTGTGTATCTGCATCTGCATTCTGAGTTTCTGCGCTTTCTTCTGTCTTTGCCTTTTCTGCATGTACAGCATAAGCTCCACCAACTCCGGTTCCTAATACTGCAATGGTAACTGCACCTGCTGCAATACGAATCACATATTTATTTTTGAATCTTTTCTTTAATTCTACATTTTTCATATTTGTTTCCTCACTTTCTATTTTTCACTTTTTTCTGGTTTAAATCCGATACTTGTATGAAGAATCAATTTATCAAATACCATGAACATTGCAGGTAAAACAAATGCTACAACGAACAAACTGATAATTGCTCCTCTTGCTAACAATGTACACAAAGAACTAATCATATCAATACTGGAGTAAATACCTACACCAAATGTTGCTGCGAAGAAACTCAATGCACTAACAACGATAGACTGTAAAGAACTGTTCAATGCTGTTGCAATTGCTTCTCTCTTTTCTGCTCCTCGGCTTCTTGCTCTCTTATACTTATTGGTCATAAGAATTGCATAGTCAACCGTTGCTCCTAACTGAATTGTTCCGATAACGATAGATGCAATAAACGGTAATACCGTTCCTGTATAAGACGGAATACCCATGTTAATAAAGATTGCAAATTCAATAACTGCTACCAGAATAACCGGTAAGGAAATTGATTTTAATACTACTGCAATAATGATAAAGATTAATACGATAGATACGGTACTTACTGTCTTAAAGTCTTTATCTGTAATTGTAATCAAATCTTCGGTACAAGGTGCTTCACCAATGAGCATTGCACTCTTATCATATCTCTTGATGATTTCCTTAATAGCATCACACTGTGCATTTACTTCATCAGATGCTGTCTTATACTCAGACATTACATAAATCATCTGATATTTTCCGTTATCTAAATCTTTTAACATATCGTCCGGAATCATCTCTGTAGGAATTGCCGGTCCAATCAAAGCATCTTTTCCTAATACCAAGGCTACACCATCAAGATTCTTGATTTCATCAATCATTGCAGATGCGTCTTTTGCGGACAGATTGCTATCTGCAAGAATAATGTCGGTTGCGCCCATATCAAAGTCTTCTTCCAGTTTGTTGTTTGCCTGTACACTTTCCAGGTCATCCGGCAAAGTTCCTGCTAAGTCATAATATACTTCGTTGTGTGTATATCCATATAATGCAGGTCCTAATATTACTAAAAACAGAACAATAAATATTACATATTTCTTTGTTACGAAATTTCCGATTTTTCCTAAATCCGGAATGATTGCTCTATGCTTTGTTTTTTCAATTGCCTTGTCAAATACAAGAATCATTGCTGGTAAAATCGTTACACATCCGATTACACCGATTACTACACCTTTTGCCATAACAATACCAAGGTCCATACCAAGAGTAAATGTCATAAAGCACATTGCCACGAAACCCGCAACAGTTGTTATAGAACTTCCCACTACTGAAGTAATGGTATTAGAAATCGCATGCGCCATAGCACGATTTTTATCTCCCGGGAATCGTTCCTGATTCTCCTGATAACTATGCCACAGGAAAATGGAGTAATCCATGGTTACCGCCAACTGCAATACCGCTGCCAACGCCTGTGTAATAAAGGAAATTTCTCCGCTCACAAAGTTTGTTCCTAAGTTATATAGGATTGCCATTCCGATACTTAATAAGAAGAATACCGGAACCAGGAAAGAATCCATAGTCAATGCTAATACGATTGCAGATAAGCCAGCCGCAATTACTACATACATAACAGCCTCGCTGTTACAAATCTTCTTGATATCGGTTACGGTAGCTGACATACCACTTAAGAAGCACTGATTCTTTGTAAGACCTCTTATCTCCTGAATTGCATCTAATGTCTCATCTGCTGACATGGATGTGTCAAAAGTAACAATCATTAAAGTACTGTTTTTCTCTTCATTATTAAATGCATCTTTTACTTCATCCGGTAAAATATCCATTGGAATAGAAATATCTGCAAGAGAATCGTACCAAAGAACATCCTTTACATGTTCTACTTCTCGCATTTGTTCTTCCAACGAAACTACATCTTTTTCATCCATCCCTTGTACTACACATAGGGAAAATGCGCCTGTTCCAAATTCATCCAGCAGAATATCCTGCCCTTTCATTGTTTCAATGTCGCTTGGCAGATAGGATAAAATATCATAATTAATTCTGGTATTTGCATATCCAAAGGTAGCCGGTATCAGCAACAAGAAACTGATAATCAGAATTGGTATTCTGAATTTAACGACTTTTTTTCCAAATTTAATCATTTGCTCACACTCTCTTTCTTTTTTTCTATGGTAAAGTATAAAAAAAAAGACTGAATAAATACATATTCAATCTTTCCCGGCTGTATAATTCAATTATACATTTTTATAGATTTGTCGTTTTACTTTTTACACATATACCGAAGTGTATATTCTTCACATACACCTTACAATTCCTTCAATACTTCATTCATCGGGGTTGACATGATGTAATTATAGACATCTGTAATCTCTCTTGGTGTAATGCTCATTCCACCCTTTATCCAGTCAATTACAACAAAACACATAGACTGGGCATAGAACTCTGCCACATTCTTGGCATTTAACCATGGGTATTTTCCCCTTTTAGAATGTTGTCTTGGGTGCTCCGCCTGCAATGCCTCGGATAACGTCTGTAAAATACATCTCTTTACGATACCCTCGAAAGAATTCTGTCCTTCTAATCGTGCTGCTCTACTATAGAATTCCTTCTCCTTTTCTATCGTAGTAAACATCAATACCAATCCTTCATCTACCATCCCCGCAAGTATCAATGGCCGAATTGGCTCTAATATCTGTTTCTTAATAATCCACTCTAATAATTCATACTTATCTTGAAAATGGTTATAAAAGGTTGGTCGGATAACCCCTGCTTTGTCTGTAATTTCCTTGATTGTAATTTTTTCAATAGGCTGCTGGCATGCTAACTCCTTAAAGCTCTCTGCCAGTAGTATATCTATGGTCTCCTTAATCTGTGCTGCCACACTTTCACCATCCTGTTGTAAATTCCCTCGTTTGTTCCCTATTCTACATTAAAAGTTCTAATATCGTCAAGCACCTTGCCTTTTCATCCGATTTCAAATCAATAATCTCTCCATCCGGTATTACTTTTACCTTCGGTCTTAAAATAAAGTCTCGGTAGTTCTCCATAACTACTGCTGTTCTTCCATCCGAAAGTTCTACCTCACACCCCACCGGATATACCGAAATCTTTCGCATAAAAATATTTACCAATTCCGGGTCAAATTCTGCTCCTGCATTCGCCATGATATATTCTACCGCTTCGGAAGGCGATACCGCTTCATGGTATGGCACCTTAGAAGTCAATGCATCATATACATCCACCAACTTAATAATGCGCGCATAAATCGAAATCTCTGTTCCTGACTTTTGCTGTGGATAACCACCACCGTTGTACCACTCATGATGTTGTAATACCGCTGTATAAACATGACTGGAAAATTCAAAATTATCCTTTAAAAACTCATATCCTAACTTCGGATGCTGTTTGATCTGTTCTCGTTCTTCTTCGGTAAGTTCTCTTTGCGCACATAAAATATCTTTTTCCAAAAAACGTTTTCCTACATCGTGAAGCATTGCTGCTGTGGTAAGAATATTTAATTCCGTCTGATTCATATTACAAGCGGCACCAATCATTGCCGACAATACCGCTACATTTACAGAATGGAAATAGGTATAATCATCATATGTCTTGACATCCAACATATTACACATAACATCGCCATTATTTAATACGTCTTCCATAACGTCCATGACAACTTTTTGCAAGTTCTGCTGCTCCATTGGTAAAGTCGGATTTTCCAAAAATAAGTCATGTACTTTCTTTAATGCTTCCCTCTTTACCTCTGGCCGAATCACCTGCGGAATAATTAAATCTTCCGAAAATTCATCATCAATATAAATTCCCGGAAATCCAAGACTAGATAAATTACGGATATATTCGTCATTTAGTATCAAATGCTTACCAAGAATCAATCTTCCCTCTCCATCATATATATCCTGGCCAAGCGCCATCCCTTCTTCTATTCTAGATATGGGCATATACCGCATATTGCAATTCCTCCCGATTACTCTCTCATTCTTTTCTCTCAAGTATCTTTTATTCTGATTTTTATTTTAACATATTATAAAAAAAATTGAAATGCTACAAAACAAAAAAATAGAACTTAGCAACCACTAAGTTCTATGAGAGCGATAGACGGGGCTCGAACCCGATTATTAAAATAATATCAATCTTAGAAAAGAAAGGAGATTCGTACATCTTCGTTTTCGAGTTTTAACCAATTTTTAACCAGATTACATTTTTTATGTTTACCATAAGAGATTGTCAATCCCTTTACCGTAGGCACTTGCAAAGCAAGTGGGGATTTACAGTCTCTTTTTGCATTATATCACATAAAACTAATACTCGGTATGGTCTTGTTTCAAGCGCACTTATTGAAACAAGGCTTGTTTACTCTTTATTTTCTATCTCTTCTAATAATTTATATCCCCCTTCATTATTTAATAAATATTCCATCAATATGCCATCTATAATATTTTTTAATGGCACTGCTGTTTCCTCAGATATTCTTCTTATTACTTTTCTCCCTATACTTTCTTCTGCTTTTTTTCCTACTTCTTTATCCACACTATTATCATAAGCTAAATCCTCAATAAGCTCCTCATCAAAAATTCCACCGCCTTTTTGCGGTTTTAAATCTGGAAATATCTCATTGATACTTTTTTTAAGCATAATATAAATCACATTTTCTTTAAAGATTATTGTTTCATTCTTTTTTAAAAATATTTGTCCATATATTTTATCTATCTGTTCATTTATAAATGAATTTACACCTATGCGTACCTTTTTAACTTCCTTTTGATAATTCGGATTAAAATTAAATTTACATACTTCTGCAATAAATTTTTTCGAATTATTATAATATGAGATTATTTGTTTCAAAATCAAATAATTATAAATAGTATTTTGGGTTGTTCCTATCAATTCTTTAATTTCAGATATTTGCTTAAATTTTTGGCTTTCCATAATTATTGTATATTTTTTCTCATGCATTGTCTCATCCTCCTTTGTGTCACACTATATAAATATTTTGACACACCATTCAGCTTTTTTCAATCCCCCTTTCATCTTTATCATCAAGTCAATTTCACTTTCCATGATAATATACACGCAGATAGAAAAACTTATATGTTTTAGGCTTTTCTATCTCGCAAAAATGACGTCATATAAAAAAATAAAAGAAAGGAGACACAGTCTCATGAGGGCAACGTACGTACACTGTTTAGGTAAATCTTATGTACCTAACATTAAAATTATTAAACACAATAAACACAGAAATTAAATTAACCGAAAAGAAAATTAGGGAGTTATCTGAAAAGTCACCCGCAAATTTAGTTAGTAACAGCGATTTTGAATTCCAAAAGCAGATTGCAACTATAAGAACCTATAAAAAACGTCTTCTCGAAAGAAGGCAACCATTCGTTGATGAAGTACGAAAATGGTTAAATGAGTGTGACATGGATGATTCACTCAAAGTAGTTGTACAGTACTATTACATTGATAATAATTCGAAACAAGATACCACCCAAAAATATCCAGAACTTGCCAATTTTATGCGTGAAGTTGCAAAATATGGTAGAGGGTTCTGAAAATGTAACTATTGATTTTGAGTGAAATCGTATTGGGTCAAGTATAAATGGCAGATGACGTTAGTCATTTATACTTGATACCCAGTTTCACACCAAAGATTACATAATACAATTATCATTTAATTATAGGAGGAAAAAAGAATGAGCAGAACCAAAAAAATGAGTTATAAAGAAATGAAAGAGACACTTAAAAACTTTGACAACATGCCGAAGTCCGAGCAAAAAAATCTTGCCTCTATAAACAAAATCTCTATTGAGGAACTTAAACGTAGACTTCAGAATCTTTGTTATGACATTAGCAATCTCGGCATCAGACAAATGCGTTCATTTCTAAGGGAACTGGAAGATATGAGCGAAGACGAAATTGAAATTGTTGAAAAAGTCAACAAAATGACAATCTACGAAATCATTGAAAATTTAGAAAAAGAGATTGCAGATTATAATGAAGAAGCCAAGAAAATAAAAAAATTTAATGAAGCATGGGAAATTAGAAAATTAGAAGTATATCAAGAACTAATTGACACAGGTGTCATTGAAGTATGCGATGGTTCTTCCATAATAGATATCATAACCCAAAGGCAGAGATTGGCGGAAGAAAGGAGAAAGCTTGCACAAAAGATGGGAGTAAAACTACGTAATAAATATACCGACTATTAATTAGTAACCGTAAGTTTGCTGTAACGCACTTACATAAGAATATACATTATAAGGGGGTGTCCTTATGGCATCCCTTATAGTTTTATTAACCAACGAAACATGCTAGTTCTCCCATAACACTTGTTAATGTTTCTCCGCCTATACCATTGATTACCCACTGCTTAAAATCCTGTCCATGTACAATGTAATATGGGTCTTTCCCAGTGTTCTTTGTTAATGGTGCTGTTGGTATGTTTCCTACTAGGGATGGTGTCATACCCTGTACTGTATCCCACTGCCATACTTTATAGTTTGATTTATCTGCGCTTAATCCCTCATTATATGCGTTTGTATACATATAGTTAGAATTAGTCACTAACTCAGCAGGATTTCCGTAACATATATCTACTGTATTTGATACTCTGTTTCCATTCTCATCTATAATGTAAAATCTGTACCCCGACTGCATTGTTTCAAAGAACTGACCAGTTGTTCCACCGCCCGATGCTGTTCCTCCACCACCTAAGTCTGTATTTCCTCCGGTATCTGATACATCTGCTAAAACATTCATGTTAACTGATGTTATTGATGTTGCCATAATTAGCATTGTTGCCATAAACTTCTTTAATCTTGAATGCCTCATCTTTTTCCTCCGTTCCGTGTTTATATCTTTATACGATGAAACACAGCCTTTCAGCTGTGTTGTTCGTAGTATTACCTTGTCATTTTATATTTTAAAATCCGTGTAACCCTTCCATAGCTGCTTCTTCTGCTGCTCTTTCTTCATCTGTTAGAGGGTCTGAAGGTGTTGAAAAGTCATATCCACCGCTCATTGACCTTAGCCATTCCTGCGCTTCTTCGTCGCTTCTTACTTGTTCTCCATTTTGATTTTGAGTCCCATTCTCAATATTAGAAGATGAAGAACCAC